>Ga0182018_10000072_pt1 | contig 116822 bp, 101 predicted proteins | sample 812P2MmetaG_FD_120490 | JGI IMG/M metagenome (GOLD analysis project Ga0182018, IMG submission 120490) | Permafrost microbial communities from Stordalen Mire, Sweden - 812P2M metaG | ecosystem: Environmental > Terrestrial > Soil > Wetlands > Permafrost | place: Sweden: Stordalen | collected...
CGTCACCCCAGGGTCCAGATCCTCACGGCGGCGCAGGTGATCGACGGGCGTGGCGTCGACGTGCCGGGCGCCCACGTCGGCGGGTCCAGGAAAGCGCCACGTGCGCCTCCCCGTCGCGAGCCGATGAGAATCCCGGGCCTGGCGTCCACGCGCGTGCCCGCCTCGATACGAGCCAGAAGCCGGAAGAGCTGACGCGACGGCTTCCGCGCGGCCCGCGCGCTTACCGCGCGTCTCTCGCGCTATACACGTCATCGCCGACATGTCTCTGCCCCTTTTCGAGAAGGCGCGCGTCTACGTGCTCGCGTTGACGGCGCTCCTCGGGTGCAGCCGGCCGCCTCCGGACGCGACTCCGGACGGAGCGCTGCGCCTCTTCCTCGACGACATGGATATCGCCGGCGATGACGTGAGCGCGCTTCACCGCGCGTACGATCTGCTCGGCCCTGCCGCCCGCGCGAACCTGGCGGAGCGTGCGCGGCACACCAGTCAGCTCCAGGGGCGCCAGGTGCAGCCGTCCGACATGCTCGCTGCAGGCCTCTTCGGCGTGGCGTTCCGGCCGAAGGCCATGCGTCCCACGGTGGTGGGAGACCGCGCGACAGTAGAGGTCTTCGGAGAGGATCCGCAGCGCGAGCACGCGAGCGTCGTCTGCGTCCGCGAGGGCGGCTCGTGGCACGTCGAGCCCGGCCTGCCCGAGCCTTGATCGGCGCATCACGTCTGCAATTGCCCGCCGTGGCAAAGAGGCCTAAGAGTGGGCGCATGTGGGGCGGGACACTCGAGGCATGGTTGGTTCGTGTGGCCGTGGCAGGGCCCTTCGTTCTGGTCGGTTGTGCCGGCCAGGGGGCCGAGAAGGGCGGGCCTTCCCCCGTCCCACCGGTCGCGTCGATTCCCGTCGGCCCCGCCGCTCCGCCCGAACCGGCCGTTGCGAGTGAGCCATCTCCGCCCTTGCCGCCGCTGCCTTCCGCCGCCGAGACGGACAGCCCGACGGCACCGTCCGCGCCGGCCGCCGAGGCCCCCGCGCCCGAGGGCGCCGCTTCGAACGCCGCTTCCGAGGCACCTGCGGCAGCGAACGTGCTCGTATCGCTCATCGACGAGCTTCCCGCCCATCACGCGCACCTCGAGCCCGTCGAGTCCGCGACTCCGGCTCACCATCACGCCAAGCGACACGGGCATCATCATCGCCCGTATCACCCGGCGCCCGGGATCATCGTCGACGTCGTCGACGCGCTGGGTGGCACGTCGGCGGCGGACCTGCAGCGGGCGGCCCGGAACATCGGGTACTGGCCCTTCCGTCATTGCTACGAAGAGGGCCTGCGTCGCAACCAGCGCCTCGCTGGCAAGGTGTCTCTCGACGTGCGCGTGGCGCCGGGCGGCGTGGTCGAGCGGGTCGCGGCCACCGGCGCGACGTTGACCGACCCGAGCGTCGTGACGTGCGTCGCGCGCGAAGCGCTGCACCTGGCGCTCGCGCCGGGCGAGTCGCCGACGGAGACGAAGATGGTCGTAACCCTCGCGACAGGCGACGAGCCGGTGCCCGTCGCTCTCCCCATACGGGGCGCGGACGAGGTGCGCGAAGCCCTTCGAGCCCACTGGCCCGCCGTCGAGCAATGCTACGCGACCGAGCTGCCGAAGCACCCCGACGCCGGCGGACGGATGGAGCTGTCGTTCAAGGTCCGCCAGAGCGGAGCCATCGCGGAGGTCGTCGAAGGCGATACGCGCTTCGGCGACCCCGACGTCACGCGCTGCGTCGTCGGCGTGTACCGCACGACCACGCTCCCCGCGCCTCGCGGTGCGCCGCGCGACGAGAGCTTCGTCTATGCCATGCACTTCGAACCGCGTTCGAACGTGCTCCCCGTGCAATAGGGCCCGGCGGCCCGCGCTACGACCCGCGCCGCTCGAAAGGGACGAGCGCCCACGGGCCGCTGCCCATGTCGCGATGGTCGCCGAGCCACTCCCAGAACGCGCGGGCCCAGCGTTCGCCCCCGCGCTTGTTGGGGTGGATGCCGTCGGGCTGGCGCTCCTCGGCCGACAACCCGCCGAGCACGGCGTCGCTGTCGAAGAAGAGGCACGGCGCGCAGTGCCGGTGAATAACCTCGAGGATGCCCGTGTCCCGCTTCCACATGGGAGGCGCGATCCACACGCAGGACGCGCTGGCCCCGGCGATCTTGCGCGAGACGACCTCGATGGCGCGAGCGTGCTCCTCCGGCGCGGGCATGTCGGCCTCGTTCGCGCCCAGAGTAACGAGGACGAGGGACGGCCGCCGCGCGAGCCATTTCTCGAGCTCCGGGCTGGCGGCCCACGTCGTCGTGTACGTGGCCGTCTCGGCCTCGACGACGTACTCGGTGCCGAGAGCTCGGAACCGGGGGCGCAGATTCTGCCAGAGGGACGCGTGGACGAACGAATCGCCGACGTGAAGGACCCACCCGCCTTGCGGTCCGGGGTTCGCTCCGTCCGAGGCCGTGGTGGCCATCGGCTGCCGCGCGCCCGTCCACTCCGCCGCGGCGGGGGCCGTTCGACGCTCGGGCGTCGCTCCGGACGAGGCGGGGCCGTCGGCCTGACTGGCGCATGCGCACAGCGTCATCGACAGCGCTACGCGTCGGAGGGTGCGAGTGACGCGGCGCATGAGGGGCGCATTCTATGAGAAACTCTTTACGCGGAGTGCAAATCGGCACCACTTTCGTGGGCAGCGAGCACGGCGTGGTTACACTGCATAGGAGGACGACCCGCTTGAGCGCTGCGGACGCGATTCGACGCGGGTCCTTCGTCGCCAATGCGCCCCGTTGCCCAGATCCTCGCTGCCGTCGCCGTCGCCGCCGTTTCTCTCGCGGCGTGTTCGGCTTCCGAGACGGGCCCTGGCCCCGAGGCCCCACCTCTCGGGCGGCCCGATGCCGCGTCCCTGGCTCCGGTAGGCTCGGCGGAACCTGCCCCGGTCGAGCTGCCGCACCTGGCGCTCGCCACCCTCGCGCGCGACCCGAGCTCTCCGTCCGATTCCGCCGTATCGGCGCATCCTGTCTGCCCTGACGGAATGGCGCTCATCGAGGGCGAGTACTGCACAGAGGTCCGCGAGGACTGCGTCGAGTGGCTGGAGCCGCCGACCAGCAGTCTGGCCCGATGCTCGAAGTTTGCGCCGTCGGTCTGCACCGGAGAGCGCGTCAAGAAGCGCTACTGCGTCGATCGCGACGAATACGTTGCGGCCGGGCAAGAGCTCCCCCTAGGCGACGTCTCGTGGGCGCAGGCCCGCGACATCTGCGAAAAAGAGGGCAGACGTCTGTGCATGGAGACCGAGTGGGAGTTCGCCTGCGAGGGGGAGGCGATGCTCCCCTACACGACGGGCTACGACCGCGACGCCGCCTCATGCAACTTCGACAAGGCCGACCTCGTCGACAAGGACGGCAAGCTCCGCGACCAGCGCCAGCCGGCGTCGCAGCTGGAACACTGCGTGAGCCCCTTCGGCGTCCGGAACATGAGCGGCAACGTCGACGAGTGGGTATGGAGAGATCGCTCGTGGGGCGAATGGCGCTCGGCCCTGAAGGGCGGCTGGTGGATGCCGGCCCGCGACCGCTGCCGCCCCGCCACGACGGCGCACGACGAGCGCTTCCACGAGCTGCAGACGGGCGTGCGGTGCTGCGCCGACGCTACCTGAAACCTTCCCGCGCGCTCTACGAGATCTGCGAGACCGGGAGCATGGCGATGTAGTCGGCGACGACTCGCCGGAGGACCGGTGGGACGTTCATGAACTCGACGCCCATCGCGCTCCTGCCACGGGCCTCGCGCAGCCAGCGGACGCTGCTGTCGATCGAGATCATCTCGCCCGTGACGGGGCTCGCGAAGCGGAGCTTGAGGGATGCTCCGAGCGGAAAGGCGAGAGGGGTCAGCACCAGCATCCCCTCTTCGCTGATCTCCTCGCTGCGCGCCTGGATCTCGCTCCCTGTCGGCGAGAAGAGCAAGACGGGCGTGACGTACGGCGCGCGGAGGTGCAGTCGACGGTGCGAAGGGGGAGAGTTGGGCAGGGTCGGCCGATCGCCGTCGCCCGGCCCCTTCTTTCGCACCAGATGGATCGCGCGCTCCGGCTCTTCCTCCTCCGGGGACAGGTCCTCGGAAGGTAGCGACAGCACCGACGAGTGACCCGCGGCGAGCCCGCTCGCGGCGAGCAGCGACCGCCCCAGCTCTGCGGCCGACTGAAAGCGCGCGGACGCGTCCTTCTCGAGAGCGTTCTCGATCACGATCGCGACGGCCGGCGAGACATCCGGGCGCTTCGCCCGCACGTCGGGAGGGCCGGTCGCGTTCGAGACCTGCACGAGGACGTCGGGGTACGACCCCGTGTACGGCACGTCGCCGGTGAGACACTCGAAGAGCGACATGCCGATGGAGTAGACGTCCGTCCGCTCGTCGATCTCCTGTCCCCAGAGCTGTTCGGGGGCCATATATTCGGGCGTTCCGAGCACCTCGTGAACGCCTGTCAGCTTGCGATCGAGGTGAGCGAGCTGCTCTTCGTCGACGGCGGCGACGCCGAGGTCGATGATCTTCACGGTCTCCTGGCCGATCTCGTTTCGCGCCACGAAGATGTTGCTCGGCTTCAGATCCCGGTGGATGACGCCCCGCGCGTGCGCGTGCGCAATTGCGCTGCAAACGCTGCGCCCGATCTGCACGGCGTCGGCCACCGAGAGGCGCCGGCGCGCGGCGAGGATGCCGTCGAGCGTCCGCCCGTCGAGCATCTCGAGGACGACGTAGGGGCCGTGCGCCGCGCACACGCCCGCGTCGAGCACCTCGACGAAGCCCGGGTGGCGAACGGTCGCCAGCGCGTGCGCTTCACGAAGCAGACGGCGGCGCGGCTCGCGCTCCGCGCGATGCTCGTCCAAGAGCAGCTTGAGCGCGACCGCCCGGCGCGTGAACTTGTGGTGGGCTTCGAAGACGAGGCCCATGCCGCCTCGTGCAATGAGCCTACGGAGCTCGTACCGGGTGTCGACTGTTTCCCCGACGAGCGGATCGGTCACTTCTATCACGCTATCATAGGCGGCCCTTCGACCGAGAGCAGCAGCCGGAACGCGGCTCCTGGCGCTCCTCGGGAGGATGCGCCCGGGGCGCTCACACCGCCTTCTTCGTACGACAGCTCGCCCCTGTGCTCGATGGCGATCCGCTGCGCGATCGCCAGCCCCAGCCCCGTTCCGTGGTCTTTGGTCGTCGCGTACGGCTCGAAGAGCCGCGACGCTATCTCCGGCGAGACCCCCGGCCCGTTGTCGCGCACGGTCACGGCCACGTGCGAAGGCCCCTCCGCGGCGACCGTGACGGCGACCTCGCCGGCGTCGCCCCGGTCCTTGACCGCCTCGATCGCATTCTGAAGGAGGTTCGTCAGGATCTGCACCATCTGATCGCGGTCCGCGCGCACCGGCGGCGGCGCGCCGCGTACGACGACGCTCACGTGCGGTCCGGGCCCCTCCGCCGCGTGAAGGCCGACGACCTGCCGGGCCAGCTCGACGACGTCGACCTGTTGCGGCCGGGGAGGCGGAAGGCGCGCGAAGCGCGTGAACTCCGTGACGATGTTCGAGATGCGATGCACCTCGTCGAGGACGGTGCGCGTCGCCTCGTCGAAGTACGCGTCGAACTGGGGGTCCTCGCGAGCGCGGAGGCGTCGCAGTGTCTCGACGGCCGCCTGGATGGGCGCGAGCGGGTTCTTGATCTCGTGCGCCACGCGCCGCGCGACCTCGCGCCACGCCGCGATCCGGCTGGTCGCGGCCAGCCGCCGCCGCGTCGCATCGAGGTCGGCGAGCATCGTGTCGAAGGCACGTCCGAGCTCGGCGACCTCACCCGTGCCAAGCGCCCCGAGTGGCCGTGCCAGCCCGCTCCCCACCTTGCGCGCCTCCTCCGCGAGCTCGGCGATCGGTCGCCCCAGCCTGCGCCCGAGGAAGACCGCGAACGCGATCGCCAGGAGCGTCGACCCGAGCGCCGCCTCGAGCACCGTCCGATCGATGCGCGCCAGCGTCCGGTAGAGCTCGTCCTTCGGCTTGCTGACGACGATTCTCACGCTCGCGCCCGCCGCGTCGGTCAGAAGGCGGCTGTACGGCGTGTCGGCGGCCGCGTCGCCGAGCGTCACCTTCGCGTCGACGGTCTTGCCCAGGCGCTCGAGCACGGGCCCGAGGTGCCGCGCACCGACCAGCGCGACGGCGGCCGCCCCGCCGGCCGCTGGCTTGCGGCAACGCGACACGAGAGAGGGCTCGGGTGCCAGCTGGAGCGCGAAGTGCGACACGTCTCCCGCGACGAGCTTGACCACCTCCGGCCGCGTCACCGGCAAGCGTCGGGTCGGATCCTGGCCGAGAAGATCGCCGTCCGCGCGCGCGAGCACGAGCTCGTCGAGATCGAACGCCTGGCGCTCCTCGGGTACGAGCCGCGAGAGCGCGAGGCGCCTCTCGTCGTCGAGGCTCCCCGCCTGGATCCAGATGAGCGCGCGGTCGACCATTTCGCCCGACTGGCAGGCGCCCCCGATGAGCTTGCGGTCGCTCTCTCCCTGCCTCCTTATTTCCGTGACGACGCGGTCGCAAGCGCCGTTCACCTCCTGATCGAAGCGCTCGGTCTCGCTCTCGATCCTCTCCTGCCTCAGCGCAAATCCGAGGACGCCGACGGACGCGGCCGCCACCGGTACGAAGAAGAGGACGAATTGGGGCGCCAGCCGCATCGAAGGTCCGACGGTACGCCGCGGGGTCGCGTCGGCTCAAGCTCGGGCAGCCGGATACGTCGCTGCGTCAGGCTCGGCGCGTCCGGTGCGCGCTGCCCCAGTCGACGCCGCTCCCCCAGGCGGACGGAGGGAGCACCACGTCGGGCGCGCGGCCGCCTTGCAGGCGCACCTCGCCCACCACGCCGATCCGCAACGTTCGCGTGGCCGTCCGCGCCGGCATTTCGGAGCGGGGGGGGCGCCTCAGGAGCGCCGCGGCCGACGCCGGGTCGTCGGCGGTCGTCAGCCCGACGAGGGCTCCGAGAGCTCGCGGGCCTGCGGGTCGCGCGAAGTCGAGCAGGACGCTGAATGCGCGCGTCGCCCGCCGTCGGGCGAGCTCGGACGAGGGCACCGGCCGCGCCGTCACCTCGTGCGACGCACTCGAGAGCGCGACCGCCACGGCCCGTGCGACCTCCACGAGCCAAGGCGAGTCGTCACGCACGAGCAGGTCGCAGGGCGTGCCGGTCCAGTGTGCCGTGCCGGGCTGCCACGGAGCACCCACGACCAGCGGCGCCAGCGCGGCGTGAGGCACGGCGTCGGCGAGAGCCTGTGCCACGCCGGGCACGTCGAGCGCTCCCGCCTCGCTTCCCGTGCGCAGGATAGCCCAGCCCACGGCGCCCGCGTCGAACGCAAGCGCGCCCTGACGCGGCTCGTGCAGAAACGAACCGAGCCAGCCGACGTCGTCGGCGCCGCCCTCGAACGCGCGCAGCGACGTCACCAGGTCCGTCGCGGGGTGCACGGCGATCTCGTCGAGAAGGGCAGGGCCTCCCGCGGCCTGCGTGTTTCGCGTGAGGATGAGCGATCCGGCTTCGAACCGCGCCCGGAAGGGTCCTGTGCCGTCGGGTCGTTCCGGCGAGAAGCGTGCGGGCACGACGGCGACGAGGGGCGAGGCAAGCGCTCGCGCGAGCCTGGATGGATCTTGCATCGGGAAGACGATGGCGCCGTCCGCCGCTCGCGGCGGAGGAATCTCGGACAGCCACGCCGCCGCACCCCGCGAGCGTGCGCGCGCGATCGACGCGGCAGCCACCCTTGCGTCGACGGGGGCCCCCGACGCGAACGCCACGCCCGTTCGAAGCCTCACGCGCAGCGACGGACCGTCGGCCTCAGGCTCACCCTCCGCGAGACAGGGCACCACGGCGCCCTCTCGATCGAGGGCGTACAGACTCTCGAACACCGCATCGCCGAAGAACGCGGCCGCCGCGTCGTCGATGTGGTGAGGGTCGATGGCTCCCAGCGGCCACGGCGCGTGCAGCGTGAGGCTGCCTCCGTACGGTGCCCTGTCGCTCGCGGACGAGCGTCGCGAGGCGAGCGAGGCCATTGCGACCGCTGCGCCGCCGCCGAGGAGGGCCCTACGGGAGATCACGGCCCCCCGGCGCGCAGAAGCCACACCTCGTCGCCCACGATCGCGACGAGGACCGGCCGCCCGTGGTCCTCCGCGGGACAGATCGCGAGCGCGTGGACGCCCGCGGGGGCCGCCAGGCGAAGGCGGTCGCTCCAGTCGGCGGCTCCCGACCAGCTCGAGACGCGGATGGCGTCGTCGGGTCCGTTCGCCGTCGTGACGATCTCCGGCACTCCGTCCTGATCGAGATCGCCGACTGCGAGCTCGGCGCCGAAGCCTCCGTCGGGCACCCGCGTGGCGTCTCCCATCTTCAACCGGAGTCTTCCGCTGGGCTCGCGCACGGCGACGATGGCGTGCGTCGCGCCGGCCGCATCGACCACGTTAGCCGCGGCGAAGGCGTCGAAGCGCGGCGCCGGCAGCGCCATCTTCGGTCCGGGCTCGCCTCTCGGCAGGCAGCCGATCGGTGCGCCGTCGAAGGCTCCCGCGGACGGTTCCGGTCGCAGGCAGACGACCTCGTCACCTCCCGCGGCTGGCACTCCGACGAGGGGTGAGCGAGGCGCGAGATCCGGCGCCAGCTCTACGCCGCCCCGATCCGTCGATCCGACGTAGACCGCTTCGCCCGAGACGACGACGCCCGCGAGCGGCTGGCGCATCGGGACGGGGAGCGTCGTCGCGACCTTGCCCCACGGCATCGTCCGCTCGGTCACGAATTTCTCGCCGACGACGCGGCCCAGGCTGACGCGCCTGCGCGACACGAGAACGAGCTCGTTGCCCCCGTCGCCGTCCACGTCGCCACACGCCGCAGCGAGCACGTCGCCCTCGTCGTGGCGCGCGCGGTGAACGCTCGATTGCTCGAGCAGGAGCGGAGTGAGGAACGTCCGGACCTCGGCGTCGACCTTCGCCGTCGAGAACGCGTGTGCGATGGGCGCGGCCGCCGGGTTGCGCAGGCGATCCCACACGTTCGCGGTAGTCGCGTAGACGTCGACGGTCGTCCGCAAGTCTCCCTTCGCCACCTCGCTCCGGAGGTACACGAGTACGCTCGCGCGGCCGGCGATCGCCAGCGCCGCCGGGAGCAGCGCGGTCTGCGGATGGGCGTGAGCGCGCGCCCCGAGCCGTCCGGCGACGAGCGCGGCGATGCGAAGGGCAAGGGCGTCTCCCTTCGGCGCGGGCTGATCGCTCTCGAGGGGCGCGCTGACGACGACGCTCTGTGCGACGCTCGCGCCGAGCGATCGCGCAGCGTCCTGCGCGACGGCCTGCACCGCGCTGCCGCGTGCGTCGCCCGCGGAAGCGAAGAGCGCGAGGGACAGCGCGATCACCGGGCGTCGCTGCTTTCCGGCGCGGGCGCGCCCGCGTCCTCGGCGGGAGGCGGAGGCTCGGCGGTGACGGACGGCTCGGTCCCGGCGAGAAATATCTCGTTCATCACGTCCGGATCGTCCACGTACGGCAGGTTGCCCGTGCGCGTGTCGATAGGCACCGTCACGACGCCGGGCGGCCGCGGAAAGTCGGCGCGAGGCTTTCCCTCGTGGGCCGCCTTCATGAACGTCATCCAGGCGGGAAGGGCGGTGACCGCCCCCTGCTCCGATCCGCCGAGCATCCGACCGTCGTCGTATCCAATCCAGACCACCGCCGCGAGGTCGGCCGAGTAACCGGCGAACCAGGTGTCCTTGGGGCCGTTCGATGTCCCCGTCTTACCGGCGAGCGGACGGCCGAGCGACTTGGCGCGGGCGCCGGTGCCGTGGTCGATGACGCTCGTCAGCATGCTGGTCACGAGATAGGCCTCGGCGTCGTCGAGGACGCGGCGCGCCGGCGGAGGCTCCGGCAGCGCCACGTCCTTGCCGTCCGGTCCGACGATTCGCAGGATGAGCCGCGCCTCGTCGTACGTGCCCCCCGCCGCGAACGTGGTGTACGCCCCGGCGAGCTCGATCGGACGAACCTCGTAGCTTCCGAGTGCCAGCGACAGATCCGGCTTCATCGGCGACTCGATGCCGAGAGCGCGCGCCCACGCCACCACGTTGGGGGGGCCAACGTCGCGGAGGACGCGTACGGCGGCGACGTTGACGCTGTTCGCGAGGGCCTCACGCAGGCGCAAGGGATCGCGGCCCTGCCACCCCTCGAAGTTGCTCGGCCGGTACCCTCCCTCGAAGATGTCCGGGCTCGGGTCGACGAGGCTCGCGAGCGTGTAGCGCCGCGAGTGCAGCGCGTACGAATAGACGATGGGCTTGAACGTGGACCCCGGCTGCCTCCGTGACTGCGTCGCCCGGTCGAGCGCTCCCGCCTGCCCCTCGTAGCTGCCCACGAGCGCGAGAATCTGCCGCGTCCGCACGTCGATGGCGATCAGTGCCCCCTCGGGGCCAAGCTCGAGGCGAAGCGCCACCTTGGCGTCCGGTCGCGCCGGTTCGAGCAAGCTCACGCGCAGGCGGCAACCAGCGGGTGCGAACGCGCTCGGAGAAAGGCCGCCTGGATCGTACCTGGCGAAGTCCGCCAGCCTCACGGTTCCGACCGCGTCGCCGACCCGCACGTCGAACGTGCCGGCCGCGTCGTCCGCGCCGACGGCGACGCCCACGAGGACGCGGTGCTGCTCGAAGACGGGCGCCCCTTCGAAGGGCGCCAGGGCGTCGTGCGGGGGAGACGCCTTGCCTTTCTTGTCGGCGACCATCGGCGTGAGTTTGAGCCCCCCCTGCAGGCCCCGGCGCTTGTCGTACGCGCCGAGCGCTTCGCGCACGCCCCGGCGCGCGGCGGCCTGGAGCTTCGGGTCGATCGACGTTGTCACGACGAATCCGCCCAAGCGCGCCTGCTCGGGCTCGATGCGGTAGAGCACGGCCTTGGCCATCTCGACGGCCTCCGGTGCGAGCTCACTCGACGCTTCGACGGCCGGCGCGAGGACGATGGGCTCGTCCTTCGCGGCCGCCCACTGAGCGTCGTTGAGGAAGCCCTTCGCGTGCATCTGGTCGAGCACGTAGGCGCGCCGCCCGCCTGCCGCACCGACGCTGGCGCGCGGGTGGTAGTCGCGCGGATTCGCGATGCGGCCGGCGATGAGCGCCGCCTGCGCGATGGTCAGGTCTCTCGCGCTCTTGCCGAAGTCGTCGCGCGCGGCCTCCTCGATGCCATAGCGCCCCCGGCCGAGGTAGATGTGGTTCAAGTAAAGCTCGAGGATCTCGTCCTTACCCAGCTGCTGCTCGAGCCGCCGCGCGAGCAGCGCTTCGCGGATCTTGCGCGCCAGCGTTCGCTCGTGGGTCGCGAGGAGAAGGTTCTTCACAACCTGCTGAGTGATCGTCGAGCCGCCTTGCCTCGTGCCGTGAGCCCGCAGGTTGACGAGCATCGCCCGGGCGATTCCCCAGTAATTGAGGCCCTGGTGCTCGTAGAAGCCCGCGTCCTCGGCCGCCAGGACCGCGAGCTTCACGTGAGCCGGGACCGACGCGATGGGGATGACCGTGCGCCGCTGAGTGAACACCTCCGCGAGGACCGTTCCGTCCCGTGCGAGCACCCGCGTCACCTGGGGTGCCTGGTAGTTCTGCAGGTCCGCGACGCTGGGTAGCCCCGCCTCGAAGTGCCGCACGGCGAAGAAAAGAACCACCGCCAAGGCCGCCCCTGTCACCCCTGCTACGGCGGCCAAGCGTTTCGCCCATGCCCACGCCCGCGGGTACCTCATTCGCGCCCTTCGATGTACTCAAGGGCGCGCGCCCGTGCCAGCGGCGCCTGGCGCCGCGGCGTCCGACTCCGAGGCGCCGCCGTGGTACAAACCAGCGGATGTTTGCGCTCACCCGCGGCGAGCTTGCGATGGTGCTGTTCATCTTCGCCATCATCTGGTGCTCGGGCTCCCTGCCGCGCTTCGGGGAGCGGATGGGCGTACGCTTCGCCAAGCAACGCTCGAAGCGAGGGCAGGGCGACGGGGGATGACAGTTGGGACAGGGGAACGACGACCAGGGCGCTCGCGCGCCGGCTCCGAGTGGGCCGTCGTTGCCGCCCGCCAGCATCCGCGGGACCGGGTCGCTGACACCCGCGATTCCGTCGGAGCCTCCCGGGTCTGACCCAGGGCTGCCGTCGCGGCTGCCGGCCCTCGGCCCGCCGGTGAGCGCCGAGCTGCAAGAGCTGCTGAGCGAGGCCGAGCGGCGAGTGCATTTGATTCCGAGTGAGGGGCCCGAGCCGCCGACGCCCGAGGAAGAGATCGAGGCGGTGCTGCCGGCCGAGCTTCTGGCGGCGCTCGATGAGCCGCTCGACGAGGAGGACGACGAGGACGAGGTCATGCCGCCTCGAACCCGCGCCCAGGCCTTCTCGCAGGCGCGCGACCGGGGCGGCGACGCGGGGGGGCCGCGCACGACCGGCGCTCACGGCACGGGGAGTGGCGCGACGCCCCACAACACTCCGCAGCCGCGACCCGTCAAGGGGTCGGACGCGCCCCCCGCGGAAGGAACGGTGGGGACCCAGGCAGGGCCGGCAGGAGCGGGTATCTCGACGACCGGCGGCTCGGAGGCTCGCTCCGACGCGGCCTACACTCCGATGTCTCCGGGCGACGCGGGTCCGGTTGCGCGCTCGACGGAGGCGGCCTTCCCGAACGTTCTCGGTCCCGGCGACGCGCTGCGGGTGGTCGGGCGCGCGATCGCTTCGCGGACGACGGGGTCCCTCTGCGTCACCTCGCCCGACGCCGAGCTCCGCGTCGTCTTCCGGGAGGGGGACGTTCTCATCTGCGCTTCGACCGCCGCCGACGAGACGCTGCTCGCGTTCCTCGGGACCCGGGGAGACCTACCGCGGGAGACCGTGCGCCGCCTCGCCCCGAAGTTCCCCGCCTTCGGGAGGCATGCCGGCGCCGCGCTGGTCGCGCGCGGCTACCTCGGTCAGGACCAGATGTGGCCGACGCTCCGAGCGCACGCCGAGTGGCTTCTCGCGCGAGTGCTCCAGACGTCGAGCGCGCGCCTGACGGTCGAGCGGCAACCGGCGGGCCGACTCGCGGGCGAGCCGAGCGTGTTCGGAGGGTCGACGGGCGCCGAGGTGTTCGTCGACGTCGTCCGGCGCATCATCTCCACCGAGGACGCCGTCCAGAGGCTCGGTGGCCTCGGGTCTCGCATCGGGGCCGGCCCCGCGGCGCAGCTGCTCGCCGAGTGCGCCCTCGTCGACGCGGACACCGAGCGCCTCCGTGCGGCGGCCGGGCGCACGCTCCGCAGCGTCGTCGACGAGGTGCCCGAGGGAGATCTGGCCACCGTCGTCTTCGCGCTCGAGCAGCTCGGTGTTCTCGAGGTGATGAAGGCCGTCGGGGAAGGGTCGCAAGCGGACGCGGAGGTCTCCCCCGGCGCCGCCGCGATCGACGCCGACGCCATTCGCGAACGCGTCCGTGCGCGGATGCAGCTCGTGGAAGACGGAGACTACTTCGCGGTGCTCGGCGTCGCCCGGGACGCGACCGGGTACGAGGTGCGGCGGGCATTCCTCGAGCTCCGCCGGGCCTTCGACCCGTCGCGCATTCTCACGCACGACGTCGTAGACCTCGCGGAGGACGTGCGGAGGATCACGGGGGTGCTCGAGGAGGCTTACGAGATCCTCAAGGACCCCGCCCGCCGCGAACGATACCGCAGCGCGATCGAGACGGCGCCAGAACACGGCTAACGTGCGGGGCGAGGGGGCGGGCGCCTCGGGACGCCCTCTCTGGCCCGGGTGCGACTAGCTCTAAGCGGTGGCCCGGGCGCCGCGAGGGCGGACGGCGTCGACCACGATCTGGCCGTTCTCGACGTCGATGAGGGCGACGTCGCCGGGAGCGAGCTCGCCGCGCAGGAGCATCTCGGCGATCGGGGCCTCGACCAGGCGGGCGATGGCGCGTCGCATGGGGCGGGCGCCGAGTTCCTCGTCGAAGCCGCCGCTGTCGAGCAGGGTGCCGACGGCCGCGTCGCTGACGTCGAGACGGACACCGCGCGCGCTCTCGAGATCCTCGCCCAGCGCGCGGAGCATCCGGCGCGCGACCTCGGCGACGTCGTCGCGACCGAGCGACGCGAACGTTATGACCTCGTCGATGCGGTTGTAGAGCTCGGGCGGAAGGGCTGCCCGGGCCGCGGCGCAGACTGCTTCCTCGTACGCCTGAGAGTCGCGCTCGGTCGGCGCCCCGAAGCCGATGCGCCCGCGCGTGGTCGGGCGCGACACGTCCGAGCCGAGGTTCGACGTCATGACGACGACGACGTTGGTGAAGTCCACCACCCGCCCGCGGCCGTCGGTCATCCGGCCCTCGTCGAAGAGCTGCAAGAACGCCTCGAGGACGTCCAGATGGGCCTTCTCGATCTCGTCGAGCAGGAGCACCTGGTACGGACGCTTGCGGACCGCCTCGGTGAGCTGCCCGCCGGCCTCGTGACCGACGTACCCTGGCGGGGCGCCGACGAGCCGCGCGATGGCGTGCGACTCGGCGTACTCCGAGAGGTCCAGGCGGGTCATCGCATGGGGCGAGTGGAACAGACACTCGGCGATCGCTTTCGCCGTCTCGGTCTTGCCCACTCCCGTCGGACCGAGCAAGAGAAACGACCCGATCGGCCGGCCCGAACGGAAGCCCCCCGCGTTGCGGCGAAGGACGCGGGCGATCCGCGCGAGAGCCTCCGTGTGTCCGACGATCCGGCCCGCGAGCAGCTGCTCGAGCCGGAGCATCCGCGCCGCGTCCGTCTCCAGCAAGCGCTCGACGGGTACGCCACTCGACTCGCTGAGCACGTCGGCCACCTGCTCGCGCGTCACCTCATGCGCGCCGCGGCGTCGCGCGCGTGCGCCGGCCAGGTCGAGCACGCTCACCGCCTTGTCGGGGAGCGGTCGCTCCGGCACGTAGCGCGCGCTCCACGCCACCGCGGCTGCGATTGCGCCCGGTGCGAACTTCACGCTGTGATGGCGCTCGAAGCCCGGCGCGACCCGCTCGAGCGCGAGGAGCGCCTCGTCCGGCGCCAGCTCCGCGATCTCGATCGTCGCCATGCGCCGTGCGAGCGCCGCGTCGGTCGCCACGACGCGCCTGAAGTCCTCCGGGGTCGTCGTCCCGATGCACGAGAGCTCGCCGCGTGCGAGCGCGACCCGCAGCTCCGCGGCCGCCTCTTCGTCCGCCGCCAGGACCACGTGAATCTCGTCGAAGAAGAGGACGATGCGCTCGTCGGACCGGGCCACCTCGGCCTTGATCTGTGCCATGCGCTCGGCGAGGGCTCCGCGCATCCCGGTCCCCGCCAGCAAGCTCGCGGCGTCGATCTCGATCACGATCCTGTCGTCCAGCGAGACGACGTCGCGCCCGTCGGCGATCCGCTGGGCGAGCCCCCGGACGACGCTGGTCTTGCCCACGCCCGCGGGACCGACGAGGCACGGGCAGTTCTCCTGCCGCTTGGCCAGGACGTCGAGCGTGCGGTCGATCTCGGCCTCGCGTCCGAACACAGGGTCGAGCTCGCCGCGGGCGGCGGCGAGGGTGAGGTTTCGCCCGATCGACGTGAGCGTCGGGAGTCGCTTCGGGTCGAGCTCGAAGCGTGCGCGAGGGTGACCGCCCGTGCTCGCCGCCGGCGGGTGACGTCGCTTCGGGCGGGGCGCGACGATCGGGATCGGAGCCACCTTTGGTGCGGGCGCCGGCGCGGGCTGGTGCGTCATCGACGTCGCCGCACGCGTCACGGAGCGAAACGCGGGCGGGCCGGGAGGCAGCGCGAGCTGGGTCGCGGCCGGCGTGCGGCGCGGACCCACGATGCCCATCGCGACTTGCATCGCCGCGGTCCTCAGCTTGGTCACGTCCGACCCGCACTGCGCGACCGCACGGAACGCCGCCGTCGCGCGCTCCTGGCAGAGCGCGTAGAGAAGGTGGATCGCTCCCGCCTCGCGCGACGGCGATCGTGCGGCCAGCTCTCGCGCGCGCTGCATCGCGCGCGAGACGGCATCCGCGTGGTCGTCCGTGAGGACGCGGGCGGCCTTGAGCAGCACCTCCGCGTCGAGGCGGCGCTCCCTCAGCAGATCCGACGCGCCGCTCGCGTTCGACGCGATCGCGGCGAGCAGGTGCCCGGTCGTCGCCCTTTCGCCTCGCCCCTTCGCCATCTCGTCGGCGAGCTTGCGCAGCGTGGCCAGCTCCGATTCCTGCGGCCCGCTCATCGCCCGAGCCATCTCGCATGAGGGCCCGGTTCCGGGCCAAGAAAGCGGCGCTCAGACGAGGACGCGGTACGACACGGCCCGCCGCTCGGCCCGCGTGAGGGGCCAGACGTACCCGATCTCGGCGTCCATCTCGGCGCGCGCGTGATCCGGCCGCGCGCCGCTCGCCAGCATGACCCACACCTTCCCTCCCGGGACGACGAGCTTCGTGCCGAGCTCGAGCCACGGCGCGGGGGCCAGCGTCGCGCGCGACACGGCGACGTCCCAGGAGCGGTGGGCTGCCAGCCCTTCGCCTCGCCCTCTCTCCACGACGACGTCGGCTCGTCCGACCGCACCGAGGACCGTGCGCAGGAAGCTGACCCGTTTGCCCGAAGGCTCGACCAGCGTGACCCGGAGGTCGTCGCGAAGCAGCGCGAGCGCCAGGCCCGGAGCCCCGGCCCCGGTGCCCACGTCGACGACGCGTGCTCCGGCCGCGATTCGCGCCGCGAGGACGAGCGCGTCGGCCACCATCAGATCGACCAGCTCTTCGTCCGACCGGGCCGCCGTCAGATCGATGCGCGCGTTCCATTCCTGCAAACGCTCGAGCCATGTCTCGAGGCCCCGCCGGGCTCCGGGCGAAAGCGCGCCCCCGAGCTCCGTTGCCGCACGCTCGACCAGGGGCATCAGCTTGGCCGCCATCGATACCTAGTGGTACCTCTCCCGCAGGCTCGCCCGCGAGCCCTTCGCATGTCCCTTGCTCATAGCCCTTCGCCAGAGCCACCCGCCGCGGCCTTCGACCTCGAGCCGCTCGCCGCGCTCGCCGCCCGTGCCTTCCCCGGAAGCGCCGGCGCCGCGTTCGAGTGCACCCCGATGCCCGGCGGCGCGTCGACGCGGCGGTACTTCCGCGTGCGCCTCGGAGACGACACCGCCGTCGGGATGTACGTGCCCGACGGCACCAAGGCGGAGGAGGTCGACAAGGGCGGAGCGGCGGCGACACGCTGGCCATTTCTCGAAGTTCGGGATCTTCTGGCTTCGCGCGGCGTCGACGTTCCCGTCGTGCACGCCGAGGACACGGCGCGGGGCTGGCTGCTCCTCGAGGATCTCGGCGACGACACCCTGGCGGCGTTCCTTCTCGCGCACCCGAACCGCCGCGAAGAGCTTTACGTCCGCGCGGTCGGTGACCTCGCGCGCGCGCAGGTCGCCCTCTCGCACCTCCCGGCGGCGAGCCTCGTCGGCTCCCGGGCTTTCGACGAAGACCTGCTCCTCTGGGAGATCCACCACTTCCGCGAATGGGCGCTCGAGGCGCGCGGCGTTACTCTCTCGAGCGAAGACCGCGTCGTCTTCGACGGGATCGCGCGCAAGCTCGCGGCGCGGATCGCGAGCTGGCCGAGGTCGTTCGTGCACCGCGACTATCAGTCTCGTAACCTCATGGTACGGCCGGGGGGCGGGCTGTGCTGGATCGATTTCCAGGATGCCCTTCTCGGGCCGCGCGTCTATGACCTCGTCGCTCTCTTGAACGACAGCTACCAGACGTTCAACCGCGCGTTCGTCGAGGCGCGCCTCGACGACTATGCGCGCGCCCTCGGCCTCGCGGGAGCGGGCGAGCGACGAAGTCTCGGCCTCGAATTCGATCTGGTCACCGTCCAGCGCAAGCTCAAGGACGCGGGGCGCTTCGTCTTCATCGACCGCGCCAAGGGGAACCGATCGTTTTTGCAGTTCGTCGAGCCGACGATCGCGAAAGTGCGCGCAAGCCTCGCGAGGCTCGCGGACGACGAAGAGATGCGGGCGCTCTCCGCCCTGCTCGCCCGCGCGTTGCCGGAGTGACCGGGTGCCGCGCGCCACGACGTCGCGAGCCGCGCGGGCGGAAGAGCCCCGGGTGCGCCTGTGCCCTCAGGGGCTCGACCTGGGCGATGGGGCCGTGCTCCCCCTCTATGCCGGCGCCATGCACTACTGGCGTCATCCACCCCACGAGTGGCGCCCCGGGCTCGAGGCGATGCGCGACATGGGGCTTCGCCTCGTGGACACCTACGTGCCGTGGGGCGTGCACGAGACGGCGCCCGGCGAGTACGACTTCGGCCAGCGCGACGGCCGCCTGAACGTCGCGCGCTTCCTCGAGATGGCCCACGAGCTCGGCCTGAGATGCGTGCTGCGCCCGGGCCCTCATATCAACGCGGAGCTCACCTTCTTCGGCATCCCCGAGCGCGTCGTGTGGGACCCCGAGTGCCAGGCGCGCACTCCGGGGGGGCAGCCGGTCATCCTGCCGATGGTCCCCGTTATGTTCCCCGTCCCGAGCTACGCGAGTGGCGCGTTTCTCGCCGAGACGACGCGCTGGTACCGCGCCGTGGGAGCCGAACTCGGGCGCCTGCGTTGGCCCGACGGGCCCGTCGTCCTCGTGCAGGTCGACAACGAAGGCGCCCTCTACTTCCGCGACGGCCAGTACGACCAGGACTACCACCCGGATGCCGTGGGCGCGTTTCGCAAGTTTCTCCGTGCGAAGTACGGGCGCAGGGTGAGTGAGCTCCGGGACGCGTGGGGGGACGAGACCGTCGACTTCACGCAGGTCGAGCCGCCACGTCGATTCGACGCGCGCGAGACGCGGCAGCTCGTGCGCCACGTCGACTGGGCGGAGTTCCACGAGCACCTCCTGTCGAGCGCGATGGATCGAATGGCGACCGCGCTTACCGAGGCGGGCCTGGGCGGCGTTCCGACGACCCACAACCTGCCCCTCGGCGAGAGCGCGACCCCCCTCAACCCCGCGAGGATGACCGCGATCGATCTGGTCGGCCTCGACTACTACCACCGGGCGACGCCCACCGAGCACCTGGCCATCGTGCGCCGCACGACCGAGCTCGCGTGCCGGTGCGAGGGACGTGGCGCCCCGGCGTTCGGCGCGGAGGTCGGGGTGGGATTCCCGCCGTTCTTCGCGCCGCTCGACGAACGCGACTCGATGTACGCTCTCATGTGCGCGATGGCCTACGGGCTTCGCGGTTTCAACCTGTACATGGCGGTCGAACGCGACCGGTGGATCGGCGCTCCGATCGACTCGCACGGGAGGCCCCGCCCGCTCGCCGCCCAGTACGCGCGCCTGCTCGCGGCGCTCGAGCGGACGCACTTCCACACGCTGCACCGGCGCGCTCCCGTGCGCCTCGTGGTCCCGCGATCATTGCGCCGCCTCGCGCGCGCGACGCACGCGTTCGGCCCGCTCACCCCCGCGCTCTTCAACGTCGCCGGCGCGGGCTGGAGCGAGAGCGTGCTCGAGCGCGACTTCGGCCTGGACGCGCCCCCCGTCATGGCGGCGGAGGCCTACCTGCGTGCCTTCGAGCGTGCGCTCCATACGCGCGGCGTGCCGTTCGCCTACGCGGGCGGCGAGACCGTGGAGCTATCGACGGCGGGGGCGAAGTGGATCGTGTGTGCCAGTCCGGGCGGACTGAAACCGCACCTTGTCGAGAGCCTCCAGACGATGCGGCGCGCGGGCGCCGTCGTGACGATGGGACCCCGCACGCCGGACCTCGACGGCACGATGCGTCCGCTCGAGCGCCCGCTCGATGTGAAGGGCTTCGAGATCGAGCCGCTCGACGACCTCGCGAGAGCCGACTCTCTGGTCGCGCGCCGCATCGACGACCTTGGCCTCCCGACCTGGCCCGTCGACCCCGTCGACGCGCACACGGCGGTGCACGAGGACGCGAGCGGCGCTCCGCGGGTCGTCTTCGTCATGAACCCCACGGACAGGGATCTCGTCGTGCGCGTCTCTCTCGCCGGAGTCGACGTGCTCGTCGACACGGTCGGAGAGGGCCGCGTCGCCCGCGCCGGGGGAGCGCTCGACGTGAGCGTGCCGGCTCGCGTCGTCCGGATGATGGGGGTCGAGACCTGACGGTTACTTCTTCGGGGCCGCCGTCGCGGGCTTCTTCAGCGTCGCCTCGGCCGCCTTCTCCGCGCTGAACCCGGCCTCGAGCCGGTGCTCGACGACCGTCACCACCTTGCCCAGATCGGTGGCCGGCTCGATCCCCTCGACGTCCGCCTTCAGCTTGTCGGCGAACCCGAGGAGCATCCCGGCCCACGCCAGCGCGTCGCGCTCCCGCGGGGCCTTGACCTTGTCGCTCACCGGGTGACCCGCCGCGGCGGCGGTCGTGCTCAGAAACTTCAGCCACGTGCCGGGCACCAGCTTCTTGTTCGCGTCCTCCGGGACGTCGGGGATGCCGACGCCGAACAGAAGCTCGAACTCGTCTGCGATCGCGTAGAGCTTCAGGTGCTTCGGCAACCCGCGCGCGACCTCGAGGCGGTCGAGCGCGCAAAGGACCGCGAGCGCGTTTGCCTCGTGAGACAGGTTGCCCGCGTCAAGCTTGTAGAGCTTCTCGAGCTTGGCGTGGGCCCGCAGGGACATCACGGCGTCGACCTCGTCGTTGCTCAGCTTGTCCGGCTCGCGATCGAGGTCCCGCTTCACGCGGTCGCCTGCGCGGTGCGCGAACATGAACTCCCGCTGGGCCTCCGCAAGGGCGGTCGCCAGGTTCACGAGGGCGTCGCGCCGGGGGCCGTCGACGCCGTCGTTCTTCGACGTCTCGTCGACCTTGGCGATGACGTCCGCCACGGCGTCCTTCCCCATCGCGCGGAGCTCCTCGTAGTGCGATTTGTCCTCCGTCCCCCAGACGTGCTGCTCGAGCTCGTGGCAGCGCGCCTCGGTCCCTTTCAGCTTCATCTCGCCCTCCTCGCCGAGGGCGTCCGACCACATGCCGCCGAACCAGCAAGAGGCCGCGATCACCAGGAGCTTGTGACCCTCCTGCTGGGTCTGCGGTGGCGACGGTGGTGGGGGCGGCGGCGTCGCGACCGGGGCGGCGCTGGCGGGAGGAGGAGGAGGCGGAGCTGGTGGGGGCGTCGATCCGCCGCAGGCGAGCGGCGTAGCGAGACCGACGGCAGCGAGCAGCAAGGGGCGTAGGCGTGCGAACATCATCGTCGCGGGATCAACCACGAAAGGGAGGGCCCTGGCAAGACACGCCCGGGCGCGTAGGCTCGCGGGCTCGCGCCGATGCTGTTCAACAGCCCCCTCTACGGCCTGTTCCTCGTCGGGACGTGGGTCGTCTTCTGGCTCTTGCGGCGGACGCGGGTGGCGCGCGCGCTCTTCCTCGTCGTCGCGAGTTACGTCTTCTACTTCTACGGGACCTGGGACGCCGCCCGGGACGAGCCAGTTCCGCTGTCCCCCGTCGGGTGGGCTTGCCTCTGCCTCGGCGTCATCTTCGTCGGCAGCACCATCGACTACTTCGTCGGCCACGCGCTCGCGCGGTCGAAGCGGCGCGCGACGCGCAACGCGCTCCTCCTCGTATCGATCGCGTACTACCTGGGCGTTCTCGGCCTCTTCAAGTACTGGAACTTCGCCGCGGACTCGTTCGCGTCCCTCTTCGGGGCGCTCGGTGCGCACGTCCACGTCACGCGACTGCGCCTCGTTCTGCCCTTCGGCGTCTCCTTCTTCACGTTCGAGACGATGAGTTACACGATCGACGTCTGGCGTGGCGAGCAGAAGCCGGCGCGCCGCTACCTCGACTACCTCCTCTTCGTCTGCTTCTTCCCGCACCTCGTCGCGGGCCCCATCGTGCGCCCGTGGCAGATGCTCCCGCAGCTCGAGGCGGACCCTCGCGCCGACGCGGCGATGCAGGCGCGTGGCCTGTGGCGGATTGCAACCGGCCTCGCGAAGAAGATCGTCATCGGCGACTACCTCGCGCAGGCCGTCGTCAACCGCGTCTTCGAGACGCCCGAACGCTTCACGGCGCTCGAGGTGCTCCTCGCGACGTACGCCTACGCCGTTCAGATCTACGTCGACTTCTCCGGCTACAGCGACGTGGCCATCGGCAGCGCGGCGCTCTTCGGCTACGAGCTGCCCGAGAACTTCGACGCCCCGTACATCGCGCAGAACCTGCAGGAGTTCTGGCATCGCTGGCACATCTCGCTCAGCACGTGGCTGCGCGACTACCTCTACAAGCCGCTGGGTGGCTCGCGGGACGGCCCGGCGAAGACATACCGGAATCTCATCATCACGATGGTGCTCGGGGGCCTGTGGCACGGCGCGTCGTGGACGTTCGTCGTCTGGGGGACACTGCACGGCGTCGCGCTGGCGGGGACGCGGATGTGGCAGCGCTCGCGCCCGGAGCCGCCGGCGTCGGCGTCGTCGAGCGGCGCGTCGCGATGGATCGCGACGGCGCTCACGTTTCACTTCGTGTGCTTTGCGTGGATCTTCTTCCGCGCGCCGACGCTGTCGCACGCGACGCTGGTGTTGGGGCAGCTGGTCCGCGGTGGGTGGACGATGGATCACGTCGCGCCGAAGGTGGTGATCGTGCTCGCCGGGGCGATGGCGCTGCATCTGTTCCCGCGGCGGGGCGAGGAGGTCGTGCGGGACGCGTTCGTACGCACGTCGCCGGTCGTGCGTGGGGTCGTGCTCGCCGCGGCGGCGGTGCTAGTGCACCTTGCGGCGTCGGCGAAGGCGGAGCCGTTCGTGTATGGGCAGTTTTAGGCGGGGTCGAGGACCTTCCCTCTTCTGGCCGCCGTCCCGGCGCGATACATTCGCAGCTCTCCGATGTGGCGACGGATGTGGCGGTTCGGGCTCGTTGCGGCTGCTGCCGCGATCACCGGCGTCCTAGCCTGCCGCCAACTCGTCGGCATCACGGACAACCCGCCCACGGACCTGACCTCGACGCTCTGCGGCTTGCCGTACGGGACGAACACTTGCGCGTCCTGCGTCAACACGAACTGCTGTTCCGAGTCGACGACATGCGCTGCCGACCCCGTCTGCTCGGCGTACGAGGGCTGCCTCGGTCAGTGCAATGGCGACCCGAAGTGCAGATCGCAATGCACGATAGACAACCCTGTCGGGGTAGCCACCGACGTCTCGGCGCTGAGCGCGTGCCTGGCGGGGAAGTGCGGCACGGCTTGTGGTCTGGAGTGCGGAGGGGTCGCGGGCTACATCAGCGAGCCGGATGCAGCCGTGGCCTGTCAGCAATGCTTGACGGGCAGCCAATGCGCTCAGGCGGAGGCGTGCGCCTCATCGGATGTCTGCGATGCCTTCGTGAGAGGCTTTCTCGCCTTTTCAACGGTTGACTCCATCGAGGTCTCCGAGCAAACCCAGTGCGCGAACAGCGCGGCATGGGGACTCGAGTTCCTCATTGGTGGCCTAAGCACGATCTGCGGGAAGAATCCACCGACGCTCGACGCGGATGCTTCGGTGTCGTCGACGGCTGGGGTCTTCGCACAGAGTTACGGTTCTTGCACGACCCCATGTGCAATCGGGAATTACTGGGCGTGTGTCGATCACGTGACCTGGCCTTCCCCGAACTCCACGACTTACACACTTGGCTACACGGTCACGGACTACGCCGATAGCAAGCCGGTTGCGGGGGCGCTCGTGCAGGTCTGCTCGAGGTTGGATGAGAATTGTGGCAACCCGATCCAGTGCGGAACCACAGACGCGGATGGTCGAGTCATCGTTGATGTTTCAGAACATCAGGGATGCCTCGGGCCTCGGACTCAACGGGTTCCTGCGAACCACCGCCGCAGGTTTCGTTCCGTTGGACTTTTATTGGGGCTTTCCGTTGGTGGAAGCACAACTCCCAAATCTGAGCGGGTCCGTACTTGCTCCAAGTGAGCTTCAAGATCAGTGGAGTGCGTTAGGCGTCACGGCGGATCCCACCCGGGGCACGGTGGTCGTCTCTGTTGGCGATTGCCGCATTCAGGCAGCACCCGGAGTGAAGATTACCCTGAGTAACGCCGACATGCTCACGCAGGGATTCTCCACGACAGGCGCGACGACGAGCACAACAGGCCAGAGCGGCGCGCTGGTGTTTGCCAACGTGCCTGCGGTCAACACGACGATAACGGCGACGCCTCTCGCTCTTGGCAAGCCGTCGAGCCAGGTCACCGTCACTGTTCACCCTGGGACCATGACGGAAGCGCTCATGTACCCGACACCAAATCCATGATCTCCCGCCCCCCTCTATCGGCCAGGGGCGTGTAGCGTGTAGGCGGCCTTCAGGGTGTCGCGCGATCGTCGGGAGCTGGGGCGCCTTGACGCGGCGTGGAACCGGAGAGCTCGGCGTCGACAAGGGCGATGAGCTCGTCGACGCTCGGGCGCTCTTCGCCGGTCAGCGCGAGGCACGCGTCGAGCGCCTTTGCGAGCTTGGCTCCGATCGCCGAACACCGCGAAGCTGTGGGCGCAATGAGCGTGACGTCTCGGCCCTCGAGCCGGGCAAGAAACGGCGGCTCGCCGAACGGCGCTTCTCCGGTCAAGAGGCCATAGGCCACCACCCCGAACGAGAAGACGTCGACCGCAGGCGACAGGAGCGCCGTGCCCCGGGCGAGCTCCGGCGCGACGTAGGCCGGAGTGCCCGAGATCTGGCCCGTGCGCGTGAGCTGCGGGGTCTTTCTGGGGTCGCGCGGCGGCACGGGGCGCGACTCGGCGACGGTCGGCGTGTCGGCGCCGGGGGGCAGAGCCTTCGATGCCTTGCCGTCCAATCTCGTGAGCTCGCGACGCGGAGCGTCTTCGAAGGGGGCTTCCTCGAGCCAGCGGCTGATCCCGAAGTCGGTGATCTTGACGTGCGCCGAGTCGCCCTCATCGTCGGCCAAGAGGATGTTGCTCGGCTTCAGGTCGCGATGGATGATTCCTTGCGCGTGCAGCGCCTTTACTCCCCGAAGGACCTGCAAGAGCACGCTCAGACACCACGGCACCCCCCTGCCCTTGCCGCATTCTGCGAGCGTCTTGCCGTCGACGAGCTCCATGACCAGATACGCGAAGCCGCCCTGCGCGACGTCGGCGTCGATGACCGACACCACGTTCGGGTGGTGCACCTGCGTCGCGACCTGGGCCTCCCGCGCCAGCCGCGCGAGCGCCATGCCCCGGACCTCCTGGGCCATCTTCAGTGCGAGATGCCGCTTGTCGCCCAGGCGCTCCACCTCGTAGACGGCGCCCATTCCGCCGACGCCGAGCTCCGCGACGACGCGATAGCGGGCGCCGACCACGTCGCCCGGTTGCAGAGACGCGACGATGCCGCCGTCGCTCTCGGTCAGGGCGGCCAGGATGTCGCTCGTGCGGCGCCCGACTTGACGTCGGAGCTCTTCGTTGAGCGACTCGATTTCGCCCTGACGCGCCTCGAGGTCGTGGACCTGCCGGCGGAGGCGCTCGTTCAGCCGGTCGGAATCGACGAGAGACTGGAAGTGGCTCCGGCCGAGCAGGATGGATTGGAAGATCGCGAACAGCCCGAGGCCGACGCACGCGGGGCGGCCGCCCGCAAGCATCTCCGGCCCGCCGCCCCACGCAAGCAAGTCGACCCAGCTCGAGCCTCCGAGCGCGAGCCAGCAGCACAGGAACAAAGCGACGGTACGTCGATCGGCGTTGCCGCGAAGGAGGCGAATGCCCGTGGCGATCTGGTACAGCGTGGCCGAAAGGACGCAGACCACCACAGCGATCGCCGGGTACGAGATCGCGAGAAAGCCCGGGACGGACGTCAGAGCCGCGACCGTCATGCCCATCGGTAACACGAGGGCCAGCGTCAAGAGGACCAGCCAAGCGTGGCTCGGCCTGCGCAAACCGAAGAACGCGGACGTGAAGTACACGGAGGTGATCGGCGCCGCCGAGAGCGACCAGGCGAGCAGCAGATTCTGCGCGTTCCACCCGAACCAGAGGGCCGGCAAACCGGCCACGTACGCTGGGTAGTAGGACGCGGTCAGCGCCTGGATCGCGAACCACAGGTACGCGCGACGCCGCCGGTCCCAGAAGAAGACCGCCAGGAACGTCATGCCGACTTGCGACAGCGCGATGAGGCCGAACCACGCGCCCTGCTGATTGAGGAGCCGGTTTCGCTCCGCCAGGGGCGAAGGCGACCCGGCGACCACGAGCTCCGGCGGCACGTCGATCCGGGCGCTCTGGGTCCATCGGTGTGTGACGTCGATCTCCAGCGTGATGGGTCGCTCCCCGGATGTCAGGGAAGACGGAAGCAACCACCGCCGAGGCACCGTCCCTCCGTATTCGGCGGCGGGCCCCGGGTCGCTCACGAGCCGCGCGTCCTGGCCGTCGACGCGCAACGAGGCGAATGCCGGCAGGTAAGGCAGGACCAGCTCGACGTCGTGGCCGACCAGCGCGCTGTCGAGAGCGACCGTCGTGACAAGCCGATAGACCAATAGCCGGCTCGGGATCTCCCCTTCCAGGCGCGCAGGCAGGTCGATCGCGTGGGGCGCCGCGCCGGGCACTTCGAGCGTCCAGCGCCGCAAGATCTGCCCCGTCTCGCGCCCGCAGCCCGCCAGGAGGACCGCCAGGGCCACTAGGCCAAGCGCGAGCACCGTCCGCGACGACATGGCGCGCATCCGATCCACAATCGTACCCTGAATGGCGGCCAAGGCGAAAATGGCGGCCAAGGTGAACGAACGCGCACACTCGACCGGCGGCGTCTTCTCACCCTCGCGCCGCTCCAGTAGCTTGACCCGACCCGAAGCCGCGCATGCCCCACCTCCCGACCGCCACCGTTCGCAACCTGGAAGATCTGGCCCGCCTCGAGACCGAGATGACCCTCGACAGCTCATGACGGTGGCTCCCGACGAAGCTCCCCGGCGCGTGACCTAGGGGAGCTGCTCGACCTCGTACGGCGCGCGGCCAACGTCTTCGCGTCGCTCGGCGGGCCGCGCCCGACCGTCGCATACATGCTGGCCAGCCTCGTCGAGACCCACGCGACGCTCTGGGGCGCGGAGACGACGGGAGCGCGCGACCGACCGCAACGTGCCAGCGAGTGAGCCTCGCTCGGTCACAACCAAGCGAAGGTCGCCGGCAAGTGAGGCTCGCTTTGTCGTGACCAAGCGAAGGTGGCCGGCAAGTGAAGCTCGCTTTGTGGTTACCAAACGAAGGTGGTCGGGAAGTGAGCCTCGCTTTGTCGCAACCAAGCGAAGGTCGCCGGCGAGTGAGCCTCGCTTTGTCGCAACCAAGCGAAGGTCGCCGGCGAGTGAGCCTCGCTTTGTCGTAACCAAACGAAGGTAGCCGGCGTGTGAGCCTCATTCTGTCCCGGCCGAACGTAGGTACCCGACGAGCGAGCTTCAGTCGCGGCCTCGCGAGGCCAGGATTCAAAGGACCGACGGACGCGACCTGGCGAACTTCGCAGGGGACCTGGGCCCTGAGCCAAGGAGGCGCGGGAGCGAGCGAATGGAGGGCCCGAGGGAACGGCGGGTGCGGGATCCCGAGCTTCGCTCCCGGCGGAGGAAGCTCCGGGAGTCCACGACCTTGCGAAAGGACCCGGGTCCCTCGGGAAAGGACCGCGTGACCGAACGAACGATAGGACCCGGCGAGCGAAGGTCGTCCGAGTCCATCGCGAAGGAACCGGGCTGCCAGCGAAGGAGGCGGGTTCGCGTGCCACGGGGCTGCGGGTCCGCGCCAGAGCCCGATGGGGCTTTGAACCGCCTGAGCGAATCGGTGATTGGAGCGGCGATCGAAGTCCATCACTCGCTGGGGCCCGCGTTTCTCGAGTCCTTCTACGAGGAAGCTCTCCACCCACTGCGCGCTCTGCGCCTCTGCGGTTCCCCAACAAAGAGGTCGCCGAAGGTGGCCTGTTTTTCCTCCGCCGTGAGCCCGCCGACGTCGTCGATGCCGAGCTGCGCGAGCGTGGCTGTCTCGGCGATCTCACCATGCGCCACGTGCTGGCCGAACAGCATGCCGAGGATGCTCTTGCGAACGCTGGCGACGTAGCTCATGCGCTCGACGTCTCCATACTGGAAGAGCACGCGGCCGTGCACGATCACCATCGCCGCCGTCGTGTCGAGATCCTCGAGGACGCTGCGGACCATATCGAGCCTCGGCGTCGAGAAGCCTACGGCCTTCGGTGAGGACACGCGCTCCCAGTAGTCGCCGGGGTAGCCGGTCGCCGGCGCCTCGATGGCGCGGTCCGGCGCGCGGAGACTCGATGACCCGATGACGTCGTCCAACGCGCGCGGCGCCGTCGCCGCGCATCCCGCGGCCAGAAGCCATATCAGGGGACGCCACGCGAGCGGGTCAGCCATTTTCCTCGCAGCCAGGGTAACCCGATCGCCAGCCCCGCTCCCCTGGACCCCGACCTCGACCTCGCGCCGCTCCTCCGTGATACTCCGGTCTCCCCGCGCATGCCTTCGCGCCGAGCCTCCCTCGTCTTCGGCGTCGCCAATCTCCTGACCGCGGCCGTCGTGGCGCTTGGCGTCTTCGCGGGTCTCCCTTCCCGCTGGGCCCCCGTCGACTTCGCGGCTCTCGCACTGACCGCGCTCGAACTGGCCTCCGCGGCAGGTCTCCTCTCCCGAGCCCCCTGGGCCGCCCGCGTCTCACGCGTCGCGTGCGCCTCCGCGCTCGCGCTCGGTCTTCTCGCCGTCACGCTGCTCGCGGTGACCGCAAGCTGGTTGAGCGGTATCTACGGGCCCGTCGGTCGCGGTGGGGCAATCGTTCTCGCGCTCGTCGCGGCGCTCGCGCTGCCGTACCTCGTCGTCCTTCCCGTCGTTCAGCTCGTGTGGCTTCGCGCCGGAAAGACGCCGTGAGCCTGCGCGTCATCCTGCGCGTGCTCGCCGCGTGGGCGCTCGTGACCGTCGTCATGTGCGTCGTCATTCGACGCGTATTCGCGCTCGATGTGGACGAAGCCCATCCTCGCGCCGTCGTGGCCAGCATGTGGAGCGGAGGTTCCCTCGTCACTCGCGCCGTGATCGCGCACGCCGGCGATCGGGACGCCGCTCTCGACGCCGCCCTCGCGTCCCACCCGGCAGGAACGCTCGTCTACGAGAGCGTCGTGGGCGAGGGGCCCGTCCTCGTGCAGCCCGAAGCCGCCCTCTCCGCGTCGCTCGTCGCGGGTCGTGACGGGCTCGCCGTCACGCTGGGCGGGCGCACCGAGTATCTGACGCCCGACGATCTCCTTTCGCGGCAGGCGTACGACGACGGCGTCCGCGTCCCGAGCATCGGGCTCGTGACGGGGGTCGACGTCCCGCTGGCGCTCGCGGTGCTTGCAGATCGCTTCGGAACGACCGCTTCGGACCTCGTCGAGCGCGCCCGCTTGCGCCGTGCGCGATTCCTCCGCTCCGTGCCCGGTGATCCACCGGCGCGCACCGTCACGCCGGACTCGATGACGGACGACGACGTCAGGGGTGCTGCCGTTGCCGCGGCGCAGTTCCTCGTTCGCGGGGTCGACCCCGAGGGCCGCTTTCGTTACCTCGTCGACGCGCCCACCAACCGCACGCTTCCGGGGTACGACTGGCCTCGGCACGCGGGCGCGACGTACTTCCTCGCGCAGATGGCCGCACTCTCGCACGATCCCGAGATCGCGTGGGCGGCGTTGCGGGCGGCCAGCTGGTTGCGCGACAACGCGTCTGGCGCCTGCGGCCCCCACCGCTGCATAGGGACTGGGACGCGCGTCGATCTCGGCTCGACGGCCCTCGCCGTGATCGCGTTCGTCGAGCTCGCACGCACCGATCTGGATCGGGGCTACGCGCTCCTCGTGCCGGGGTTGACCGCCTTCTTGCGCGCCCAGCAGCGACCCGACGGCGAGTTCATGCACGAGTACGACCGCAATCGGTCGGCGCCCATCGACGTGCAGCTCCTCTATTACTCCGGCGAAGCGACGCTCGCCCTCTCGCGGGCGCACGCCCTTCTCGGCGACCCGCGCGACCTCGACGCGGCAACACGCGGGCTCGCGCACCTGACGGGCCCGGCGTGGAGCTTCTTCGGGAGCCGTTACTACTTCGGCGAAGAACACTGGACCTGCCAGGCCATGGACGACCTTTGGGACCGCGCTCCGGACGCGGGCGCGCTCGACTTCTGTCTGAGGTGGCAGGCGTACGGGCGCCGGCTCCAGTACGGTCCCGGAGAGACGCCCTTCGACGCCGACGGGGCGTACGGTCTCGGGCCGTTCGTGTCGCCCCGGTTGACGCCCGTCGGCAGCCGCTGCGAAGCGGGACTCGCCACGCTCGACGCGGCCCGGCGTGCCGGCGGTGACCCGGCCGAGCTCACGCTGCTCGACCGCCAGATGCGACGGTCGCTCGCGCTCCTTCTGCGCCAGCAGTTCCGTCCCGGCCCACGCCATCTGTTCGCCGATCCCGAGGCTGTCTACGGGGCCATGCCGGGAAGCGAGGTCGACTGGCAGCTACGCATCGATTTCGTCCAGCACGCCGGGAGCGCGCTGGTCCGCTGGCTCGCGCTCTCAGTCGGAGTGGGGAACACAGCGGTGACAAACAGCGTTGACAAGACGAGCAAGCCGTAGAAATAATTGGTGCGAGGGGCTTCGAGGGGCTAGCTTCAATAGTGAAGGGCGAGGCCACGGTAGCTCGCCTTATCGAGGAGAATGTCGGATTACCAAATCCGAAGAGCGGAGACGGGAAACCGGCGCGAGGGGCGTCGGAGCCTGGCGGCCTACCGGTCGCACGCGAGGGGGATCGCGCTTCTCGTCGACAACGAGCTGGGGGTGACGGTCGGAGAGCCGCGACGGCGTGGACGCGGCAGCCTGGACCGAAGCACCGACGCCTGGAACGCCGGCGTCGCCCTCGCCCTCGTGTACCCGCTGATGAGGCGCGCGCGTCGCGCCGTCTCGAGGAGCCACACCGCAACGGACGGCGCGCCTTCGCAAGCCAGCGGAGGTCAAAGGTCAGGGTGCATGAAGAAGAAGCCGAGCATCGAGAGCCTCGAAACCGTCTCCATCGAGGAGGCCGCGGCCTACCTCGAGGCCTCCGGCGGTGACGAGCTCAGCGCCGCCCGCGTGCTCGCGTGCGACAGGAACCGCATGGATGGCTCGAACGCGGCGCCGGACGACGCCGAGGTCCATCACGCGTTCTTTCTCCTGTGCCGTGCGCGCGGCAAGCATCCGCCCAGCTTCGACGACATGCGATTCGAGCTGAGACGCCGCGCGGCTGCGTAGAGGCTCTTCACTTCGCGCCGGCGTCCGACGTGACGAACGCGGGACCCGCGGCCGGCGGGGCCGATCGATCGCGCCAGGCGAGCAGGCCGAGCATGCCCACCATCATCGCGATGCCGAGCACGAGTCCCGCGAGGAGCGCCGTTCGTGGCGACATCGGGCTCGCGGTCGGCATGTCGTCGACCGGCTCCGCGTCCACCTTGGGGCGCAGGACGTACTGCACCTGGTCCTCGTCCATCGTCGCCATCCGGATGCGCCCGATGCCGCAGACGCCCGCGAGGGCCTGCGCCAGCTCGTCGGCCGTTTGAAACCGCTTCGTCCTGTCTCGCGAGCAGACGCGCGCGAACCACGCGTCGAAGCCCGCCGGCACGTTGGGGGAGATCTGCGACGGGATCGGGAGCGGCAACGCGCACACCTTCACGACGATGTCGCCGAGCATGTCCCCTTCGAACGGCAGCCGCCCCGTCATCGCGGCGAACGTGCACGCGCCGAGAGACCAGAGGTCCGTCAACGGCCCCGGGGCACCGCCGGCGGTGAGCTGCTCGGGCGCCATGAAGTTCGGCGTCCCGATGACCGTGCCTTCGCGTGTGGGGCCGCCCATCCTCGACGTCGATCCATCCGCAGCCGGCTCTTCGATGATCTTCGCTATGCCGAAGTCGACGAGCTTGACGACATACGGTGCACCGTCCCCCGGGTCGTCGGTCCTCGCGAGGATGATGTTGTCGGGCTTCATGTCGCGGTGGACGATGCCCGCCGCATGCGCCTTGGACAGCGCGCGCGCGGCCTGTCCGATGATGCTGGCGACTTCGGCGGGAGCGAGAGGGCCCCGTCCGATGATGGCGTCGGAGAGAGACTCCCCCTCCAGAAACTCCATCACGATGTACGGCAGGCCCTCCTGGGTGATGCCGTGGTCGTAGACGTGGACGGCGTGCTTGGTCTTCAGCTTCGCCGCGGCGCGCGCCTCGATCTCGAACCGGGCGCGGGCTTCGGGCTGCTCGGCGAACCGGGGTTTGATGAACTTGATGGCGACGCGCGTCCCGAGCGACGTGTGAACGCCCTCCCAGACCGTCCCCATGCCTCCCGACCCGATCATGGCCAGGACGCGGTACTTGCTTGCGATGATCGAGCCCGTCAGCGCGGGTACGTCGGACGGGGAAGCCGCGTCGCTCATGGTGCGCTGACCTTCCAGCCTAGCGGATCGCGGGCGGCGAAGCGGCAATTGCCGCGGGGCCACGGTTCAGGCGAGGATGCACGGGCGCCATGCGACCGATCGCGACCCTTGCCCTGTCGGCGGTCTCTGCGAGCCTTTTCGTGGGATGCGACGGCGACGCGGCCCATCCGGACACGCACCCCGAAGCGGCGGCGGTCACCGCGGTCGCAACGGCGGCTCCTGCTCCGCCGGAGGTGCGAGCGCCCGACATCGTCGTGGACCCTGCATACATCGCCGTCGGCAACGACCGCGTGATCGGCGGCGATCCGGGCCTCGCGGACAGGGTCTCGGTCTTTCTCAACGGGCGGCCGATGATCGAGGGGCGGACGGTCGACGTCGTCGTGATGCGGAACGCGAAGCCGTCGCAGGTCTCCGCGGTCCTCGTCGCGCTGAAGCGTGCGAAGGCGACCGGCGCGGGGATCAAGACCGAGGCGCGCGACGACAGCACTCAGCGCTTGCCGATGTCCTTCGACGGGGCGCCGCAGCCATGCACGACGATCGCATGGATCGCCAAGGACGCGTCGATCGACGCGTGGCCGGTGGGCGGCGGGACGGCGAAGCGTATCTTCAAGGGCCTCGCGGGGCCGGACATGACGCTCGGGACGGAGGCCGTGCGCAGCGTGGGCGCGCGATGCGATGCGTCCGAGCTCGTCGTCGGCGCCGACGAGGCGATGTCGTGGGGGCTCGTCTTCGACCTCGCGACGATGGTTCTCCAGGCGCCAGGCGCACGCACGAGCAAGGCGGTCCTCGTGGCGAGCGCGGTGCCCGGTCGCAAGCTCGTCGTCGAGTGACGGCGCGTACGCCTCGCCGTCGCCTTCATCCTGTAGAGGTCAGACGGCGCGGCGCCGAAAGCAGTCCGGTGCGTGGTCGTTCACGATGCCCGTCGCCTGCATCCACGCGTAGGTCGCGACGGGGCCGACGAACTTGAACCCGCGCTCCTTGAGGGCATCCGAGATTCGCTCCGAGAGCGGGGTGCGGGACGGCACGCTCTTCTTGGTGTTCTGGATGGGTTTCCCGCCGGCCATACCCCAGACGAACGTGGCGAAGTCCTCCGCGTTTTGTTCCATCGCGAGATAGGCGCGCGCGTTGCCTATCACGGCGACGATCTTGGCGCGCGAGCGGATGATGCTCGCGTCTTGGACCAGGCGGTCCACGTCTCTCGGCCCGAACTGCGCCACGACCTTTGGGTCGAAAGCCGCGAACGCCTTACGAAAGCCTTCACGCTTCCGGAGGATGGTGATCCACGCCAACCCGGCCTGGAACGCGTCGAGCATGAGCGCTTCCCAGAGGCGGCGGCCGTCGCGCTCCACCACGCCCCACTCCTCGTCGTGGTAAGCGCGCATGAGCGGGTCGCCCTCGGCCCACGAACACCTCTGCCTGGTTCTCATCTCAGTCTCCGGCCGGTGCGTCCGGAGTCGCAACGTCGCCCTCGCCGTCGGTGGCGCCCCCGTCGACGGATGGCGCGCTGCAGAAAGTGAGGTTGGGCGTCGGGCCACTCTGGGTCGCCGGACCGCACGTGTCGCCCATCGTGATGCACTCGGCCGATATGGCGCAGAACTGGATGCTGCCCAATCCCGGCACGTCCGGACACGGACCCACCTGGCAGCTCCTCGTCGAATTCGAATTGTCTTCAGCGCAGCAAACCTGGCCGGGCAGGCAGCTCGAAGAGTCGGTGCAGGCGTTGCACACCGTCATCGGGAGCGACGGGTCCGTCGCCTCTGGACCGCACGTGTCCCCCTGCGGGCAGTCGGCCGACGAGTCGCAGAGCTGGAACGTGATGGCCAAGCCATACGCGACTCCCATCAAGAACGGGCTGTCCTCCTGGCTGTCTTCGCTCCCGTCCGCGGAAGGCTCGCTGCCGTCCGGGGACGCTTTGCGATACGCGTCACCGGTCTGCCCGCTGCCGCACGCCATCGTCGTGGCGGAGAGCGTCCCCACGCGCAGGGCGTAAAGCGCGGCGCGACTGAGGCGCATACTCGGCGACGGAGGCGGCGTCACATCGCGGAACGAGGACGGCAATTCGGTTCGGCAAAAGGGGCAAGCGTGCTCGCTGACCCGCACGTGGCGAGAGCAAACGGGACAAGCTTCCAGAGGAGTCCTCACCATGGGCACCTGACTCACATCCCGCAGGAGAGGTCCTCGAAGAGCGCATAGAGGAACGCAAACTCGGACGGCTGCAGAGCGGTTGCCAAGCATCCGGTAGGGTAGGCGGCGCCCGCGGGGACGGTGACCGAACCCGGCGCCGTTCCGTAGTCGCCCACGGAGTCGGCCACGTGGTAGTCGGCGTAGACGACTCGCCCCTCGCCTCCCTGGCTCCACGAGAAGAGGAGCGGCGCGTTCGGTACGCTGGCGCTCGTGTCGGCCGCGACCAGGAGGGTGGACGCGCTCCCAAGCGTGGCCGCGTTGTTCGCGGCTTCAGCGTTCATCATGGGAAGCTCGTGGGTGCCGTCGAGCGCTCCCCGCGACTCGAGCCACTGCTGGAAGCCGAGGCCGGCCGCACTGCCCGTCTCGATGACGGCGTTGGTCGTGCCCGTCAGGAAGCTCGATCCGGTGTTCCAGGTGGCCATGTTCTGGCCGGTGAAGGGAGCGGCGTCGAACCACGAGTATTGCCAGTGCTCCGCGTAGACCATCCCGCCCGCCCCGATGTAGCTCGAGAGGGCCGTCGGGTTCGCGCCCGCGGTGGCCGCGCCCTCGCATGACATGATCACCGCATCGTAGCCGAGCAGGGTCTGCTCCGATGCCCAGAGCGATGACGTTTGAGCGGCCCCTGTGGGTGCGACACCCCCCGCGCCCTGGAAGAACGTGACGGCGCCGTCGAGCCCCAGGCGGTGGATGGTGCACTCGAGCGTGTCGGACTTGCCCGTCGAGACGGCGATGGCGGGGACATTCCCGGCCGTGCTACTGGCGGGCAGGTTGATCTTCGCGGACGCCGGAGAACAGGCCGTGACGTTCACCATCGTCTGCGCGCGCCACTTGCCGATCTGGGCGACGACGGGAACCAGCCCTCCGGTGGCAACATCGAGACTCGCCGTGCCGGTGGGTCCCGTCTGAGTAACCCCGGTGGCAGGGAGCGTGGGGCAGGTCCCGGCGCCCGCACTGATCGGCGCGAGGGCACCCGAGGCGACATAGACGTTGACCTTCGGAATCGGGTACTTGCCCGACGGGTCCATCACGGTCACGTTGATGCTCGTCGCGCACCCACCTCCCGAGCTCGAGCTCGACCCCGAGGTGGATCCATTTCCAGAGTCTCCCGAGCTCGATCCCCCGCTGTCCGATCCAGAGCTGGATCCCGAGCCGGACCCAGAGCTGGAGCTGGACGTCGAGCTTCCGCTCGATCCAGAGCCGCTGGAGCTCGACCCCCCGCCATCCAAAGGCGCACCCCCACCCCCGCTGCTGCCGCACGCCGCAAGAACCCCGAGTGCCACGCGGAAACCACTACCCACAAGTCGCATTCCACCCCCCTACCTCGTCTATTCACGGATCGCCACGGAGGGCACTCGGTCTCGGCGCTCGGCCCGCGGCGCTGTAGCCTTGCGGGCTGAGACGGGTCGTCATGCGCTTCCCTCGTTCCCCGCGCCCCGCCGGCCCGAGCGACGAATCGCGGCGACGTGGTCGCTGGCGGCGGTGGGTGCTGCGCTCGTTGGCGGGTGTGGCGGGACTGGTCGTGCTCGTCGGGGTGGCCGGGATCGTCCTCCTCCATTCCCTCGATAGGCCGTGGCTCAAGCGCCGGCTGCAGGGGTTCGTGCGCACGTCGGCCGGCGTCGACGTCGACTACCGCGCCGCGCGCGTCGAATTGTTCTCTGGCGCCGAAATCGAGGGGCTCGTCGTGCAGTCCCCGGTGGAGGTCCGGCCGTTCGCGCCCGATCTCGTGCGCGTCGGTCGCGTGGACGCGCGCTGGTCGCTGAAGTCTCTCTTGCTGCGTCGCGGACCGGTCATCGGACGGGTGGCGGTGTCGGACGTCACGCTGACCGTGGTCGTCGACGAACACGGAAGGACGTCCTTCGACGCCATCTCGCCGACCGGCTCGACCTCGGCGCCCGGCCCGGCGGTGCCCCTCTCCCGTCAAGCCTCGAAGGTCCTCGGGACGGCGCTCCCCGTCGGCCAGGTCGACGTCGATCACGTCACGCTCTCCCTCGTCCGGACGGACCACGGGCAGGTGTCCGAGCGCACGGAGCTGCGTGGCGTCGCGGTCAACCTGGCCACGAGCTCGGTAGAGCCGACCGCGAGGGGCTCGCGCGTCGCAGCAGCGCTCGGCTCGCCCGCAACCCCGTTGGAGCTGGAACTCACGCGCGCGCGCCCGGATGCGAAGGCGGACATGGCCCGGGCGAGGCTCTGGGTCACGATCGACGCGACCTCCTCGGCGCTGACCGCGGCCCTCGACCTGCGCATGATCGAGCAGACGTTCGCCGCGAGCGTCTCCGCCGATCACTGGTTCCACGCCGAGACGAGCCTTCGATTCGACCCGACCGCGGGGCGGACCGAGGTCAGGGTCGACCGCGTCGACGCAGGCGACGGGGCCGCAACGGCCGAGGCGTCGATCGAGATCCCCGACGCCGGGGACCTCGTCGTGCGGCGCGCTCACGGCGACATCGACCTCGCGCGGCTGCTCCGGTGGCTGCCTGCCGGCGTGGTCCCCGTCACAGCAGAGCGCGCGCGGGTTCGCTACCAGGTCGACTCGCTCGTCGTGGGGCCTGCCGTTCGTCTCTCCGGGGGCGGAGCGGTTGCCGTCGACGCGGACCTGGTCAACCTGGAGGTCACCTTCCCTGCCGGGTCGCTCCGAGTCGGCGGAGGGGAGCTCTCGCTGCACGCGCAGCCGGCGGAGGGGGGAGGGGTAGCGGGTCGGGGGTCCGTGAAGCTCGCGGGGACCCGGCTCGTGTCGGGGGAAGACCGTCTCGAGGCGGACGACCTCGCCGTCGATTTCGACGGTCAGCAAGCGGCCGACGGGACGGTGGCCGGCCGCGTCGGAATCCACGTGGCGCGCGTCGAGCGCTGGGGCACGACACCGCTCGTCGCTCGCGACGGTAGCGTCGAGCTCCGCGTGCAGGGACTGCACCCCGAGGCGGGTGAGCCGCTGGCCACGCGAGGGGCCTTCGCCCTGTCGATCGAGCTGGCCTCGCTCGACGTGCGTTCCCCCGGGACGCGCGCCATCGTCGACGGCATGACGCTGCGCGCGCACACCTCGCTCGAGGGTCACCCTCCCTACGCCGTCGATGTCGATGCGGTCGTGTCGCGGCTTCGGGTACTCGGCCCCGATGGGAAGCTTCTCGCGGACGCTGCCGCACGCCTCGAAGGCCAGGCCCGCGACGTCCAGCCCGACGTCGCCCGCCCCGCGGCGAGTCGCGGCGTCGTCCACGCTGCCGTCGATCTCGGTGAGATGCACGCTTCGCTCGACGCGACCAAGGCGGCCGACGCGGTCGACTTCGCGCTCCGCGCCAAAGCACCAAGCCTCGAGGCGGTCCGTCCGTTCCTCTCGCCCGCGCTGATCGACCAGGCCCCCTGGAATCGAATGGCGGTTATCGTGCAATCGAGCGGCCGGGTCGAGCACCTTGGCGGAGGGGATCCCTCGATTCGACATACGACCGAGGTCGACGTCGAACGCCTGGGGTTCGAGAACGTCGCCGCACGATCGCTCTCGTTGATCCTCAAGTCGCAGGGGACGGCTCTCCAGCACAAGGCCGACCTGGATCTGCACGCGCAGGGACTCGTGTTCGCAGGCGGCGCGCCGAGCGACTACCACGTCACGTTCTCGGCCACCGTGGACCGCGGGCGCCCGTCGCTGGAGTTCCAGGTCGCGACCGAGGGTCGCGTGGCCACGAAGGTCTCGGGATCGCTGTCGTTCGATCCGTCGCGGCGTGCCGTCGCGTACGAGATCGACGGGCACCTCGCCGGGCTCGCGCCCCTCGCGCCGTTCGCCGCGAAGGTGCATGGGCTCGACGCCTTCGATCTTTCGGAGTTGGAGGTCGGCCTCTCCGCCCGAGGGGCACTCCTCGGCGTCGTCGCGGGGGTTGCGCGCGACGGGACTGTCGATCTCGAGCCCAACCCGACGCGCACCGCGGCGGTCGAAGGCAAGGCGGACCTTCGCGTCGCTCACTTCCGCTGGAGCAAAGGGGACACCGCGATCCTGACGCCGTATCTGACGTGGCATGGCGACATGCATGGCGCCGGGTTGCGCCGCACGCTGGACAGCCGGCTGGAGGTCGGCACGTTGCACCTCGATCTCGGGAGCCGCGACGTCGACCTGAACGGGATCAGCAACGAGACGCGCGTCGCGGTCGTCGGGAACCTCGTCGACCCGGAGGTCGAGCTCACGACGCGCCTCTCGGTCCGCGCCGTCGAACAAGACGTCGTCCCGGAGTATCCTCTGGGCGAGCTCGCCTTCGCGCTGTCGGCCGAGCGCGGCACCGAGGGAGTGGTGCACGTCTCGGACATGACGTTCGCGAACGGTTTGGGGGGAACGTCGCTCTCGCTCAACGGGAACGTCGACCTCGGCGAAGGGCGTCGCACCCTCTCGGTCACCACGTCGCTCACCCAGGATCTCGCGCGCCTGTCGACCATCCCCGCGCACTTCAAGGGGCGGGGGAAGGCGGCGGTGGAGGCAAACGTCACCTCGCCGGACCTCGCGCACTACGACGTACGTGCCGCGGTGAAGGGGGAGAACGTCAACGTGACCTTGCCCCGCGCGGGGGTCGAGGCGGAGACCGTGAACGGCGAGGTGCCGATCACGGTGGCGCTCGTCGTCGGCGACGGCGGCGTCGAGCTCCAGCGGAGCGAGAAGCGGAGCCCCTACTCGATGCTCCGCTTCGCCGACCAGCACCCGCTCCTCAGCCGCAGCGGCTTTCTCTCCATCGCCCGCCTGAAGACGCCGTTCATATCGATCGCGCCGCTGGTCGGGAACCTCGAGATTGAGCAAAACGTGGTCTCGCTCCGACAGTTCGAGATGGGAGTGCGCGGCGGGACCATCACAGGCCAGTGCGGCGTCGACTGGGATGGCGCGAAGTCGACCCTCGAGCTCCACGTGCGCGCGAGCGGGGTGCAGTCGTCCCACGGCGAGCCGTTCGACGGGAACATCGCGGTCGTCATCTCCGCCGCCGATCGCACCGTCGAAGGGCGCGCCGAGATCCTGCGCATCGGCGAGCGCCACTTGCTCGACCTGCTCGACCTGGAGGATCCGCGTCACGTCGATCCGGCGATGAACCGCGTGCGCACCTTGCTCGCGTTCGGCTACCCGGACAACCTGCGCCTGGTCTTCGACCACGGCTTCGTGAACGCCCACCTCGAGCTCGGGGGACTCGCGCGGTTCGTCAGCATCGACGAGCTCCGCGGAATTCCGATGGGACCCATCGTCGACAAGATGCTCGCGCCTCTCCTCGAGGGGCCCGGCACGAAGGAAACGCCATGAACCGATTGTTCCCTCTCGCCGTGGTCGTCGCCCTCACCGCTCTCGCGGGGTGCTACAAGCAGGAGATCGTGGTGGTCGATCGGGCGACCGCCCTCGAGCAGCAGGCTTCCGGCTCGTTCGACGACATCGAACTGAAGCTGGACCGCGCCGCGATCGAGCCGCGGCCCGTGCCCTTGACACCCGAGCAGATCGAGACTCTCGGCATTCGTCCGCCTCCCCTCGTCGACGAGAGCGACCTCACCGACGCCGATCGGCTCGACGGGCTCCTCGCACAGCACTGCGCCGGCGAAGGGAAGGACGGGCTCATCGTCGACACGCGTGACGCTTGCAAGGGGGGCGCCGACCCCGAGGCCGTCCAGACCCTCCTCGAGCGGGTGAACCACGCCCGCCGCCAGCTCTGGCGATGGATGCACGAGCAGCGCGCCGACGTCTCCGAAGCGGAGCTATCGCGTGCGTGGCGCGCCAACCACGTGCGGAACGTGGTGTGCGGCGGATGGATCGAAGGGAGCGACGGGAAGTGGCAGGGGAAGTCGTGTTGAAGGCGCGGGCACTGGCGGTCGGGGGGCTCGCGCTGGCCGCGTCGCTCGTCGGAGGGCGGGCGTCCGCGGACAACGTGGACGACGACGACCTCGTGAGGCCCCAGCGCCTGACCGTGGGCGTGGCCGACGATCTGCTCGGCCAGCTCGGACCCGACGGCAAGACGCTCTACTTCGTGTCGAACCGCGACACGACCAATCAGATCTTCGCCCAAAGCATGGTCGACGGCAGCGCGCAGCAGCTCTTCGACGACGGCGCGGACGTCACCTGGCCGCGGGTAAGCGCGGACGGGCGGTCACTCCTCTACATCTCCTTCCGCGAGAGCGTGTCGGGGCAGCTTTGCTTCCGTCGCCTGCCAGAGGGCGATCGTCGCACGTGCCTGAAGGATTCGTCCGCCGCCTTGCAAGCCGAATGGATCGACCACGACCGGGTCGCGCTCGTCAGCCGCCAGTCGATCAAAGGGGACCTCCGCGTCCTCGAGGTGACGATCGGCTCGACCCTCTCGGCGAGGCCGCTCCTCGATCGGAACATGACGAGCCCCGCAGTATCACCCGACGGGCACTGGCTCGTGTACGTCCCGGTCGCGCGGACGGTGGAGACGGTGGGCCCGGCGTTCGCCGCGCACGCGGCCCAGACCCTCGAGGCGATCCCGCTCGCCTCGGCCTCGTCGACCCCCCCGGCGAAGATCGTCCTGCAGCTCCCCGGGCAGACGGGCCAGCCGGTGTTCGCCAAGGATGGTCGCTCGCTGTACGTCGTGCAGTTCTTCACCGACACCAACCACGACGGCACGGTCGACGCGAGCGATCACGGGGTCCTCTTCCGGGTGCCGATCTCGTTTGCGGGGGGAACGCCGGTGGCCGGCCCCCCCGAGCAGCTCACCGAGACGTCGTGGAACTGCGAGTACCCCGCTCCGTTCGTCGATCGCCTGATCGCGACGTGTTCGCAGGACGCGAGCCTCGACGTGTACTCGCTGCCGCTGGACGGCGAAGTCCCCGCGACCTGGACGATGCCGATGCTGCTGAACGCGATCGACGACGCCGACACGCTCGTCGAGGAGCAGCTCCTCACGAGCCGCCGCCTCACGCGCGAGACCACCCCCACCGGCCGGCGACGCGCGATGCTCGCACTCGCGATGGTGCACCTCGAGCGTGAAGAGTTTCGCGCTGCCGAGTACTACGCGGAGCAGGTGGACACCCTGCGCGACGAGGCGACTGCGGGGATCTCGCTGCCCCTGCGGATGCTCGTCGAGCAGCGGCGTGCCGAGCGCCGCCGGGAGCAGGGACGCATGGTCGAAGGGTTCGGCCGTGAGGCGCACGAGCGGCTCGACAAGCTCCACCCGGACAAGGCCGAGAGCCCCATGGCCGAGGACCTGACGCACCTCGCGCGGAGCGAAGTCCTCGACTCGCTCGGCGACAAAGCGAAGGCCCGGAGCGAGCTCGAGGCGGTCACCGTCGACGAGACGACCCCCGCACCGATCGTCGAAGCGTACTACCGGCAGGTGGACGCCTTCTACCGCCAGGTCGATGACCGCGAGGCGCTCATTGCGGCGTGCAGGCAGCTCTCCGCCAACGCCGCGCTGACACCCGACGAGCAGCTCCGCTACGCGCGCGCTGCGGTGCGTGCGATGGTGCGCGGGCTCCCTTACGCGGACGCCGAGGCCCGCCTTGCGCGCGAGCGGGCCGGCGCGACCGCGCACGAGTCGGAGCTTGTCTTCGCGATCGACCTCACGCGCGACGTGCTCGCGATCAGGGACTCGCGCGCGCCCCAGAGCGTGGGCGACGCCCTCCTCGCGCTCTACGCCGCGCAGACGCGCCCGGGTCGCCGGCGGGTGCTCATCGTCGACGCCGTGCAGCGGGCGGACGACGTGGACGCGGATGACGTGCTCGACGCGCTGGTCCAGCGGGACATAAAGGACGTGCCGCGGGGGACGCACGAGCGGGGAGAGGCCGAGGACGTCTACGAACGCCTGATCCTCGCGCGGGCGTACGAGCGCGCGGCGGCGAAGCACTACGACGACGCCCGCGCCGACTTCGACGCGGTCGCCGAGCAGACCGGGTCGTTCGAGGCGGACGTGGGAGCGATCGACATGCGCCTGAAGTTGGGGGAGCTCCCGGCGGCCATCGAGGCACGGTTCGAGAAGCGCGGGACCCCTCCGGCGCGCGCTCGATTCGCCAAGGCGTACCTGATCGCTCGACAGCTCCCCAAGCTCGACGGAGACGCCCACGCGAAGGCCGCGGCCGCGGCGCTGGCCGCCCTCGACGCCTCGTGGTCGGAGCTCAAGGGGGAGCGGATCGCGCAGGCCCTCTTCGGCGCGCTCCTCCACGAGGAGTACCTCCAGACCGGGGACCTTGGGACGGCCGAACGCGCCAACGTGCACTACCTCATCGCGCTCGAGCTCGTGGGCGACAATGCCCGCTTTCGCGCGATGATCTTGGGCGAGCTGGGTCTCTTGCACACCGACGTCGGAAACTACCGGATCGCGCTGGGATACCTGCTCGAGCGTGACAAGCTCCCATACAGCGACAACTCGGAGGGACTAGACGTCCTTCTGTCGAAGGCGCAGGCGCTCCTGCACGTGGGGCGCGACGTCGAGGCGGCGGCCGCCGGTGACGCGGCGCTCGCGATGATCGCCCGCAACCCGGCGCTCGCACCCTACCAGCTCCTCGCCCTCGACTGGGCCGCGGTGGACAACCTTACCGCGGGGCACTTCCTACGCGCGCTCGCCCTGTACGACCAAGAGATCCCGCTCGTCGACGCGTCTCGCGCCCCGTTGGCCGAGCGCAATCGGGTGGTCTTACGCGTCTCGCGGGCGGCGGCCGCGGTCGGCGCGAAGATGCCCTCTCGGGCGCTCGCCGATCTCGACGACGTGGAGAAGCGTCTGGACGACCCGAAGACGGCCGCGGCCTTGCAGTGGCCGCACGCGACCCCCGATCAAGTGGCCCGCGCGTACCGGCTCATCACGAGCGGCCTGCGCGCGAACGCGAACCGGGAGCTCGGCCGCCTCGATGCGGAAGCCCAAGCCATCGGTGCGCGTAGGGCAATCCTCGAGGAGCGGCTCAAGGAGACGAACCGGGTGGAGATCGAGCAAGAGGCGATGCTCGCGGAGGCGCAGCTCGCGTTGAACGCGAGCCAGCGTCACGACCGAGGGGCCGCCGCCACTTGGCTCGGCCGAGCCCTGGCAAGAGCGGACGACCTTCGCGCTCAAGCGAGCGGAGTGAGCGACAAGGGACAGCTCGACGTGCTCTGGCTCGCCGCGAACCTCACGGTGTCGATGGGAGGCACCCTCCTCGCGGACCTGCCGAAGCGGATCGAAGCCGCCGCGATGGATCTGGCGACTCGCCGCGACCCTTCACTCCGCTCGTACGAACGATGGTTCGAGATTTATGCCCCGCTCGTGGCCCCCGCAGGAGCGACCCCGCAGCGGGCCATTGCGACAGACCCGTGACGGTCAATTGCAACGCGATCCTCCTTTCCGTTGACGCCGCCGCCCGCCGCGCGCTCTCCTGGCCCTTTCAAAGGAGCCCCACGACTATGGCGAAGCCCGCGACGACCAAGAAGAACAAGCCTCTCTCCAAGAGCGAGATCCTCAACGCCATCGCCGATACCGTCGGCGAGGAGCTGTCCCGCAAGCACGTGAAGGCGGTCCTCGAACACCTCGTCGAGGTCGGTCATAAGGAATTGAAGAAGGCCGGGGTCTTCGTGCTCCACGGCTTCGCGAAGTTCGTCGTCGTCAAAAAGCCCGCTCGGCCTGCTCGCGAAGGCATCAACCCGTTCACCAAGCAGAAGCAGAAGTTCGCCGCCAAGCCGGCGAGCAAGACCGTGCGTGCCAGACCGGTGAAGGCGATCAAAGACGCGGTGTAGGTCGCTCGGCATGCTCCGCACCTACGAGCGCGACGGCCGTTCGCGGCGAGCTACCCGGCGCGACCCGCGACCGTGGCCTCTGGGACCTCGACCAGCCGGCCGGTCTCCACCGCGTAGACGTAGCCGTAGATCGGGATGTCACCGGGGACGAGCGGGCTGCGCCGGATGCGGTCGACGTCGTCGATCACGCTCTGCTTCTGGTCCTTGATCGTGAGCCAGTCGACGTACTGGGCTTGCCGCGAACCGGGTCCGGGGCCCGAGTCGCGCCACGTTCCCGCGTCGTAAGCGGCGGTCTTCAGGCTCTGAGAGAGCAGGTCGCCGATGATCTCGTCGCTGAACAGCTCCATCCCGCAGTTGGTGTGGTGGACCACGAACCACTCGCGGGTCCCGAGCAGCTTGTACGAGATGACGAGCGATCGAAGCGCATCGTCACTCGCGCGCCCTCCCGCGTTGCGGATGACGTGGGCGTCACCTTCGCGAAGCCCGGCCAGCTTGGCCGGATCGATTCGCGCGTCCATGCACGTCAGGATCGCGAACCTGCGCGCCGGGGGAATCGCGAGCTGGCCCTTGTCGCCGAAAGCCGAGGAGTAGGCGGCGTTGGCCGCGAGGACCTCTTGCAGAACCTTGCTCATGTTTCGCACCTCGCTGTGACGGGGAAGCGCGAGCGACCGCGCGATCGTAGCGTCGCGCAGAGCCGCGGTGGCTTCCCCTAGGGACAGCGCGAGAGCTCGCGAGGGTCGCTTCGAGCAGGCATGGCGGCGACTACAATCACGCGGAGCGGGCCCCAGTGTCTACTTAAATAGACATTCGGCGCGCGGGCATGGCGGCGACCTTGCGAAGGTACGCCGCCGCGGCATTCGCGTACGTCTCCAGCATGGCGGGGCCGAACAGGACCACGCGGACGCGGAACGGGACCGCCTCCTGCGCGAGCTCGTCGATCACGGTGGACACGATGACGGTCGCCGCCTCGCTCCCCGGATAGCCGAGCATGCCGGTGCCGATCGACGGCAAGGCCACGGAGGAGAGCCCCTGCCGGCGCGCCAGGCCCATGACCGCGCGGCAGCACGCGGCGAGTCGGGCCGGCGCGGCCTCCGGATCGTCCGCGTACACGGGCGGGACGCAGTGGATGACGTAGCCGGCGCGCAGCCGAAAACCGGGGTGATCTCGGCCTCGCCGGGTGCGAGGACGCCGGACACCCGCGCGCGAAGGGCAGCGCGGCATGCCTCGCCCAGCGCCGGTCCTGCGGCGCGACGGATGGCCATGTCGACCATGCCCCCGCCGTCGAGGCGCCCGTTGGTGGGGTTGACGATGGCCGCGGAGTCGTCCTCCGTGATGTCGCCGACGGCGAGCTCGAGCGCCGACGGCACGCCACGCTCCAAAGCGTCGCGGCGACCGGGGTCGCGCGCTTCGACTGCGAAGTGGTGCCGCCGTAACGCCGGCTTCGCCTCCGCTGCGAGCATCGTCCAACCAGCCTAGCGGTCCGGCCGCCGTTGTCCAATATGGTGGACAAACCCTCCCAGCTCGCCGACCGCGAGTCCCCGCAGGTCGTCATCGGATCAAGATCACGACAGCCAGCGCTCGCTCCACGCCCACAGCTGTTGTGCGATCGCCGGATCGATCGCGTAGGGCCGGACACCGTCGTCGCCCTCGGCCTTGACCGGCGCGATGTCGCAGTTCTCGCAGTACTCGCCGCCGAGGCCCGCGAGCTGCGAGCTCGTCGCGCACCAGATCGTCGTCGCGGCCCCTTGCTCGACGGTCTTGAAGCTGCCGATCCGGCGGGCGCGCTCGACGACCAGCTTCAGCTCGTCGGGATCGTAGTTGCGCGCCAGATCGGTTTCGAGAATCGCGCCGGGGTGGAGCGAGAACGCGCGGATGCCGTCGGGCCGGTAGCGCCTGTCGGCCTCGACAGCAAACAGGACGTTCGCGGTTTTCGACTGGCCGTACGCAACCATCCTGTCGTAGGGGCGATGTTCGAAGTTCGGGTCCTCGAAGTCGAAGGCGGAGCGCACGTGGCCGCGTGACGACAAGGCGACGACACGCGCGCCGTTGGCACGTCGCAGCGCGGGGAGCAGGCGCGCGAACAGCCGGAAGTGGCCAACGTGGTTCACCGCGAGCTGCGACTCGAGCCCGCGCCCATCGCGCGATAACGGCGCGGCCATGATGCCGGCGTTGTTGATGAGGAGGTCCAGCGGTCGATCGCCGAACCGAGCCGCGAACGCATCGATCGCGCTTGGCACGCCGAGATCGAGCTCGTCGATGGTGACGTTCGCGAGACCCGAGAGCGCGGCGGTCGCTTTCGCGATGTCGCGCGCTGGCACGATGACGTCCGCACCGGCGGCGGCGAGCACGCGCGTGGTTTCGAGACCGATGCCGGCGTAGCCACCGGTGACGATTGCTGTTGTGCCGTCGAGGCGGCGCTCCCCGATCACCTCGCGGGCCGTGGTCTTCGCGCCGAAGCCCGACGGAAGAGGATGTTGCGGAGACATGGGTGGAATCCTTTCAGCTGGGGAGCGGCTCGCCAGGAAACTAGGTATCCGGCCGCGGGCGGCGGCGTGATCAAGTCGCCAAACACCGAGGTCGCATGTTCACACCTGTGTGAACGAGGCGCACGCTCCCTCGCCTTCAACTTGAGACGAAAGCCAGGGGCCCGTGGCCGTGGCGTGGCCTTCTCTCGGTGGTGCGATTGGTGCAATGTTGTGGCGAGGACATGCGCACTCCGGCGAAAGCCTTGATGCTCGCGGCCGCGGTGCACGTGACGGTGATCGCCGCGCCCTCGATTGCCTTTGCGCAGACCCACGACTCAGCGCCCTCTCCAACGGCCACGAGCTCGTCCGGCAACGACACCATCGTCACGAAGAACGGTGGGATGCTGCGGGGAACGATCATCGAGGCCATCCCGGATGTGCAGGTCCGCATCCAGCTCGTCACGGGCGAGATCGTCACCGTCCCTTGGCCTCGGCTTGAGCGCATCGACTACGGGGCTCCGTCCTCTTCTCCTCGGCAGACGCTGGAGAAGGAGGAGGCGGAATCGAAGGTCTGGGTGCACCTCGACGCTTCCGAGGGCGTGCTCCTTCAGCAGGACATCACGAACGACGACCACTGGCGGACCGTGTGCTTGGCGCCGTGCGACAAGCTGCTGCCGACCGCGTTCTATTACCGAGTCACCGGTGGCGGCATCAAGTCGTCTGCCGCCTTCGCGCTCCAGGCACCGCGAGGCACCCACGACACACTCGTCGTGAACGGCGCTTCGAAGGCCGCATCCGTCGTGGGCATCGTCGGCATGGCAGTCGGCATACCAGTCGGCGCGATCGCGCTGCTCGGAGACCTGGCTGGTGCTGCATTCGGCGGCTATACCGGCGACGGCAATGGGGTTTTTCTCGCTGTTACAGGCATCGCGACGCTCTTGGTGGTCGGCGGAGCCCTGCTGCATGGCGCCAACAAGAGGACGCAGGTGAACCAGCGCCTCGGCGCGAGTCAGACCGGCGTCCTCCAACCCGGTTCGTGGAGCGCGACGCCGACGTGGAAGACCTCGGTGACGGAGCCGAAGGACTTGCCGCCCGCCGTCGGCATTCCGATCTTCAGTGGTCGATTCTAACGTCGACGACGCTCCGAAGGACGCCCCGAGCGGCGGCGCCGTGGACGGCCAGCCTAATCAGCGCCCGACGACGGCGACGATTTTCGCCCACGTTGCCTCTGAGACGGCGCTTCGCGGCAGAGCTTGACTCGCTCGCGGCGACTTTTCGTGTACCTGTCGCACGCCGCCGGCGAGATTCTCGAGGTCGACGTATTCGTCCCCCTCGATGAGCCGAGGGGCGTCCTCGGCGCGGCTCACTTTTGCCACCTCGGCGTCGCTCAGCAGCGCCAAGATGGCTTCACGGGTAATCGCTTCCTTCTTCGGATCGGGGCTCATGGGTCTCCTCCGTTTGGGTCTGGGTCGCTCACGTCGCAGGGCTACGCGTCTTGCCGTCGGCTTTCCGGGAACGTCATCGATATTTATTTCGTTACGTGGTCTACATTATTTCTTGCACGTTTCATAAGTCCGGGCCCGTGGCCCAATGCTGGAGGTGAGGCGGTTGCGGTCTCGCTCGGGCGGGCATAAGCGAGAGTCGGAATGTTTCGCTTCGAGAACACGTACGCGCGCCTTCCGGAGCGTTTCTATGCACGCGTCTCGCCTGCACGGGTTCGCGACCCGCGGATCGTGAAGGTCAACCTTGCCCTCGCCGACGCGCTCGGTGCCGACGGCGCCGCGCTCGAGTCCTCTGGGGGAGCAGAGGTCCTCGCGGGAAACGCAATCCCGGAAGGTGCCGAGCCGATCGCGCTGGCCTACGCCGGACATCAGTTCGGCGCCTTCGTGCAGCAGCTCGGTGACGGGCGCGCCATCTTGCTCGGCGAGGTCGTCGACAAGGACGGCGCGCGACGCGACATCCAGCTCAAGGGCGCAGGGCGTACGCCGTTCTCGCGTCGCGGCGACGGTCGCGCCGCGCTCGGCCCGGTCTTACGCGAATACGTCGTGAGCGAGGCCATGTCGGCCCTCGGCGTTCCGACGACGCGCGCCCTCGCGGCGGTGACGACCGGCGAGGTAGTCGCGCGAGACGTCCTCATGCCCGGCGCCGTGTTCGCGCGCGTCGCGGCGAGCCACATCCGTGTCGGTACCTTCGAGTACTTTGCGGCACGGGGCGACAACGACGCGCTCGCCAGGCTTGCGTCGTATGCCCTCGTGCGCCACTACCCGGACGCCGCGGGTTCCGGCAATGACGCCCTCATGCTGCTCGAGCGCGTGATCGACGCGCAGGCATCGCTCGTTGCGCGCTGGCTTGGGGTCGGCTTCATCCACGGTGTCATGAACACCGACAACACGTCGATCGCGGGCGAGACCATCGACTACGGGCCATGCGCGTTTCTCGACGCGTACGACCCCCAGAAGAAGTTCAGCTCGATCGACACCGGCGGTCGTTACGCGTTCGCGAACCAGCCACGCATCGCGCTGTGGAACCTCACGCGGCTCGCGGAGGCGCTCCTCCCGCTCCTCGCGAACGACGAGCAAGAAGGGGTCCGCCTCGCGAAGGGACGCCTCGAACGCTTCCCCGTGGTCTTCGAAGCGGCGCACCTTGCGGCGCTCCGTGCGAAGCTCGGGCTTGGCGCGCGGGACGACACGGAGGAGGATCGCGCGATCGTCGGCGAGCTTCTCGAGCGCCTCGCGTCGAACAAGGTGGACTACACGCTGTTTTTTCGCCGCCTGTGTGCGTCCGCCCAGGAGGTCGACGCCGACGCGGAGACGGCCGCGCTCTTCGCGAACCAGGGCGCGTTCTTCGATTGGGCAAAGGGCTGGCGCGAGCGGCTCTCGCGCGAGGACGTCGAGCCGAGCGCTCGCGCGGCGGCCATGCGGCGCGTGAACCCCGCGTTCATTCCGCGAAACCATCGGGTCGAGGAAATCATCCGCGCGGCGGTCGCCCACGGCGACTACGCGCCCTTCGAGGCGCTCCTCGACGTCGTCACGAGACCCTACGACGACCGCGCGGATCGGCCGGAGCTCGCGCGGTTCGCGGAGCCGCCGAAGCCGGAAGAGCGCGTGCTCGAGACGTTCTGCGGCACGTGAGGCTCCCCTCCGCCAGATGGAAGCGGGCGTCCCCCCCAAGCGCCTCTACCCCTTCTGGGGCCACCTCACCGAAGCGCTGCGGACGGGATCTCCGCAGAACGAGATCAAAGGCGGTGGGCCCAGCATGTTCGAGACGCTCTACTCGGACCCGGCGCGGCTCGAGGAGTTCCTCCGCGCCATGACGGGCATCAGCCACGGCGCCAACATGACGATCGCGCGTGCGTTCCCGTGGAAGGACCACAAGACGTTCGTCGACGTCGGTATGGCCCAGGGGGACCTCGCCGCGCAGATCGCGATGGCCAACCCGCACCTCCGCGGCACCGGGTTCGACCTGGCGACCGTCGGGCCGATCTTCGAGGCGTATGCGGCAGCGACCGGCGTCGCAGATCGCGTCGCGTTCGTTCCGGGCGACTTCTTCAAGGGGCCGTTGCCGAAGGCCGACGTCGTCCTGATGGGGCACATCCTGCACGACTGGGACCTGGCGACGAAGAAGATGCTCGTGAAGAAGGCCTTCGACGCGCTTCCGAGCGGCGGCGCATTCGTGGTCTACGAATCGATCATCGACGACGCGCGCGTGAAGAACACATTCGGCCTCATGATGAGCCTGAACATGCTCATCGAGACGCCAGGCGGCTTCGACTACACAGGCGCGGACTGCTCCGGCTGGATGAAAGAGGCGGGCTTCTCGGTGACGCGGGTGGAGCCTCTCGTGGGACCGGACTCGATGGTCATCGGCATCAAGTAGACTGCTCGTCGACCGCGTTCGTCGGGCCTGGGGGCGCGTTTCGGGCCGTACCACTCGCGGCTCAGCCAATTCCCCCTGGTAACTAGCGAGCTTGCTCGGGGAGTCCGGCCGGAGGTGAGACGACCGACCGACGCCTGCGGCCGTTCGGGCGATCGAGCGGGGCGACCGAGGCTCGTCGTAAAACTCCCGAGAGATCGCCGCGCGCACGTGCGACGCCGGCGGCGGATGGTGCTGCACGATGACGGGGGACTTCGCACACGACGGCGACTCATTGCGCACCGGGATGCGGCACTGTCGTCCGGACGGCCGAGACGGCGGCTCATCTCTCCGAGACCGAGACTCGTCCCCCGGGTCCAGAGGGCCCGCGGCGCGGAGCTGAGCCAAGGAAGGTGACGAGTTGCGCAAGGGCCCCAGCTACTGAGCGAAGAGCCCCGACTCGTGAGCGTCACGGGAGCGCTCCTGAGCGAGAGGCCCCGACTCGTGAGCGTCACGGGCGCGGTCTTGAGCGAAAGGAGCGAGCTCGGAAGCGAAGCTCACCGGCGCCCTAGGCTCCGTCGTTGACGAGTGAGCCGACGAGGGCGCCGACCGACGTTCCGTCGTTGGACCCTGACGCTCAGGTCCGGGGACCCTGCACACAGGAGCTCGCAATTTACGCACATCACCGTCCCCCGGCGGGGAACCTCCCGGACTCGTCGCGCAAGTACCCGAGTCATGATCGAAGAGCCCCGGCTCCTGAGCCTCCGTGTCACGCACCCGAGCGAAAGGACTCGGCGACCGAGACGAAGTCGTCGCGGAGCGAGCCTCGGTCCCTCGCGAGCGCAGGACACGACCCTGACGCCGAGCTCAGGTCCCCGCGTGACGGGCGTCGGTGTCTGCGATTCGAGCGAAACCTGGGCGTCCTTGATCAAGGCGCGCGCGAAACTATTACAGGACTAAGCGGGTCGACAAATTGAGCCCGGGCGTTCGTGGCGACCGTTCTGGTGGTCAGCGGGCGCGCGCGATAGACCGCGTTCCGTTTCCGCCATTCCTGGCATAGGCTGAAGGCTACGATTGGGAGGGTTCCATGCCGGAGAGGAATAGCCTCAGGGCCGCGCGCAAGATCGGGTTGATGGCCGCCGTCGCGTGCGTCACCTGCGCGGGCGGATGCAGCAGCAGTGGGACGACGCGGGCGGCGGAGTCCGACGGCGGAGGGGAAGAGTCGGGCGTGTCCACGTCGAGCGGGTCGAGCAGCGGGACGACGAGCGGGTCCAGCGGGAGCTCCGGCGCGAGCAGCGGTTCGGACACGGACACGGGCACGAGTGGCAGCTCCAGCAGCGGCGGTTCCACGGGGGATGGAGGGACGGTCGGAGGGGTGCCGGGCGGCGTGGCCGGTCCCGGGGCGACGATCTCCGGCTGCGAGATCTTCCCGGCCGACAACCCGTGGAACGTGGCCATCGACGGGCCCGACGTGCAGGTGATCCACACCTACGACTCGGCGCTGCCGCAGGGGACGGAGCTACACCCTGATTGGGGCGACTACACGACCAACCACTACGGGATCCCCTTCAACCTCGTCCCCGCCAGCCAGGCCGACCAGACGACCGTCTTCAGCTACGCCGCGGACGAGAGCGACCCCGGCCCCGGCGGCTGGATGGGCACCAATCCCGTCACGTCGGGATCGAGCACTGGAACTACGGCTTATCCGTTCTTCGGGACGATGAAGATCGAAGGCGACCCCGGTCCCGGTGGCACGCCCGGCAACTTACCCGGCGACCAGCACGCGCTCGTCCTGCAGCAAGGCGCGAGCGGCTGCACGTCGTACGAGGCCTGGAACTGCGTTCCGTCGTCTGGCCCGCCGTTCCAGTGCGCGAACGGCGCCGTCTTCAACCTCACGTCGAACGCGCTGCGTCCCCTCGGGTGGACGTCGGGCGACGCCGCGGGCCTCTCGATCCTCGTGGGGCTCGTGAAGCTCGCCGAGGTGCAGGCCGGTGCCGTCAACCACGCCATCCGCGTCACGTTCAACCACACACAGGGTGCCTACATCCTGCCGGCCACGCACGCGGCTAGCTCGCTTGGCAGCCCCAATCCGCCGATGGGCCTTCGCCTGCGGCTCAAGGCGAGCGTCGCCACGTCGAGCTACATCGCGCCCTCGCAGGTCATCATGGCGGCGCTCAAGAAGTATGGCTTCATCGTCGCGGACAACGGGTCCGACTGGTACTTCCAGGGCGACAGCAACGACGGCTGGGACGCGATGGCGCCCGACGGACAGGACACGCTCATCGACGAGATCTCGTCCGACTTCCATCACCTCACGGGCGCGGACTTCGAGGCCGTTTACTCCGGCGAGCCGATCACGACCGGACTCTGATCGGTCCTCAAGTAGACTGGGTCGTAGTGGGCGGGGGCGGGGAGCACGCCAACAATGGCGTACTTCACGCCTTCGAACCGCGGCTGATGCCGTCGAGGCGGCGGCCCAGCACCATCACGACGAGCATGGCCACGACGAAAAGACCGCCGCTTCCGGTGGGGCCCGGACCGCATCCACATCCTGCCTTCGCCGGCGGGATGCTCGGCCCTGGCCCCGCGTCGTCGACCGAGCTTCCGCACGCGCAGGCGGCAAACCCCGTCCCCTCGTCATTGCAAGCCTGGCCGCCGGAGCACCCGTCCGCGCCGACGCACGCCACGGACTGGCCAGGCACGCACACCATGCTGGCCGCAGTGCCACCTGCGTCGGCGCCGCCCATGGCCGGTTCGCCGGCCTCCTGAGCGCTGACGGTGGCGTCGGCGCTTGCGCCAGCCTCCCGAGCGCTGACGGTGGCATCGACGCCCGCGCTGGCCTCCAGGGTCATGACGGCAGCATCCGCGGCTCCGCCGGAATCGGCGCCGGTGGAGGCAGCGCCTCCTTCGTCGACAACCAAGCTGGCGTCGGCGCCACCGCCAGCGTCAGCGCTGCCCGCGTCGGCCAGGATGACCTGCACGTCGCGGATCGCGACCAGCGGACTGGCAGTGTCGGCCGCCTCGCCAACCGTCGAGGGAGGCGGGATCGGACAGTCCGATGTCGTGCACTGGGCCATCGCCGTGAGCGCGACGTTCCCGCCGTTGGCGCCGGCGGCGACGGCGTCGGGCGTCCACGAGAACTGGAAGAACGCCGTCGCGTCTGCCGAGGGGGGAAGGGTATTCGGCCGCGCCGTGATCGGTAGCGCCACGTTCCCGACGGCCGCGATCTGCTGAGCGGCCACGAGCTGGTACGAAGTCGTCGGGTCGGTCCAGAAGAGCGTGACGATCGCCGCCGAGCAGCCGCTGGTAAGGCTATCGTTCTGCAACTCGACGGTGATCGCATAGGGCGCCCCGACGACGAACACCGAGCCGCCCGTCTCGATGGCGGTGTTGCTCGTGACGAGCGTGGGGGGGCTCGCGTCGCTGTCGTCGGGGCCGCCCAGATACAGATCACATGCTTCGGACATTCAGGTACCCCATTCGATGTCGTGTCCACCGTCGTCGACGCGCAGTGCACACGGTCGCCCGCCGCAGCGGAAGCGAGGTTCCCCCTCGGCTCTCTCTCAGGTAGTCGGACCGAGTTACCGCGGCAAGGAGTGTTGCCTGGGAGGAGGAAGAAGCGACTCGCGGGCGGTCTACACGGCTCGCAGCCTCCCAGGGGGCCCGCGATGTTGTCGCAGATCGTGCCGCAGCCGAGCGGGCAGTTGGGCGGCGCACCCGCCTCGCAATCGAGCCCCGGAGGGACCGGCAGGTAATACGTGAAAGCCGTCGTGCCGCACTCGCTTCCGGCGGGGCTGCTGTAGCTGCCCGGCGACGTTGAGATGCGCAGCGGCAGCGAGACCGGCGGTGACTTGCTCGATGCCGCCAGCCCCCGGATGATGCGCGGACATGGCGATCCGGCGGGCACGACCCCCGAAGAAATCGTCCCGCTCGACATCGCGCCGGACGACGGCCGCGCCGCACCTCACCGTCGTGACCCTGGGGGTCCACGACCTCGCCCGCTCCAGGGAGTTTTACGAGGCGCTCGGCTTCCAGGCATCCAGCAGCTCGAACGAGAGCATCGTCTTCATGGACGCGGGCGTCGTCGTCCTCGCGCTCTATCGGCGGAAGCTCCTCGCCGACGATGCCAACCTCCCGTCCGAGGGCTCCGGCTTCGGTGGCGTCACCCTCGCTCGCAACGTGGGCTCGAGGGCAGATGTGGACGCAGCGCTCGACAGCGCCACAAAGGCAGGCGCGACGATCCTCAAGCCGGCGCAGGAAGCGTTCTGGGGTGGATACTCAGGCTACTTCGCCGATCCGGACGGGCACCCCTGGGAGGTCGCGTACAACCCGCACTGGAAGCTCGACGCCGAAGGACGCGTCGTGCTGCCGAGGTGACGGCGCGTCTCAAACTCCTCGGCGGGAACCTTGTCCCCTCGCGGCTGTCGGACCGCCGATAACCGTCCTTCTCGCTGCGGCGATCGTGTTCCCGTTGGGCGAGGAGATAGGGTGGAGGGGATTCGCCTTGCCTCGGCTCATGACGAAGGTGGGGCCGCTAGCCTCGAGCGCGATCATCGGCATCGTCTGGACGTTCTGGCACGTGCCCATGCTCACGCTGCAAGGCATCCGACCCCCGGGCATGCGATGCCAGCGCGCTACACGCCGATCGTGCTCCACACCTTCGCGTACGTGGTCCTTGCCATCGGCCTTGTGGTCGTTGACCGGGCAGCGCGGAGAGAGCCGCAGCCGGAAGCCTCATAACAGACTTTGCGCGCCCCGATGATGGCGTACCCGATGACGTTGATGACCATGTGCACGGCAACGACGACAGCGAAGGCCAGGCGGCGGTTGGCTCGGCGGTGCGGCGTTATTGGCAAGGGCAACAATAGAAGTCGAGGCCCTCGACGCCGGCGACCTGAACGCACGCATCGGGCGCATCTTGGAACTGGCCGAATGGATCCACCCCACCGCAACTCACGGCGTACTCGTTGGGGCCGCATTGGTTCGCGCACGTCGCGCCGCTTTCCTCACTGCATCCTTCGCCGCAGCCGCCTGGATCGTCCGAGACGCACAGGCAGCCTCCGCCCCCTGGGGTCGTGCATTTGACGAACGCCCTTCCCATGCCGCATGGCTGCACGCCCGAACCCGCCTCGTTCAGGCTGGCGGACTGCTTGCAGTAACCAGAAGACCCCGCGTCGTCCGTGACCGGCCCGGACGGGGCGCCGCCATCCACGATCATCCCCGTGCTCCCTCCAAACACCGCTGCATCGCGTTCCGCCTCGCTGGCGGAGTTAATCCCGGGAGGACCGTCGTACGACCCCGCACCGTCCCTGACGGCGGCGTCCGCAGACGAGGCGACGCCACCCCCACAGCCGAGCGCTGATCCGCCAAGGGCAAGGACGTGGAACACTCGTTCACAGCGCATGACGCAATAGTAACGTTCGGATTACCGCGCGGCCCCCCCTAGCAGTCCTCGACCCCCACGACCCGGTAGCCGGCTTCGGCGGCGCGGGCGCACCGTCGAGGGCAACCGCCGCCGGGCGTGCAGCCCGCCGCGGTCCCCACGCGTACCGCGGAAATCGAGCGCCGGGATGGCGGGGCGCCCGCCCCGGCGGGGTGCCATCCCGACGCGACGGTGGAGCAACGGGGGATCGAACCCCGGACCTCTGCATTGCGAACGCAGCGCTCTCCCAGCTGAGCTATTGCCCCAGGTGCGGCATTGCCGGGTAGGCCCGCAGCTCGCGGAACCGTCCCGGCAACGAGGGCCGGGAACATACGCCGGGCCCCTCCGAAGTCAAGCAGCCGCCGGGTCTCGCCAAGCGCCGGCGCGCGGGGGGGGGCCCGTATCACCTGTACCCCGCGACCAGCGACCTCGCGAGCAGGCCCCATCCGTCGATCGCGACGAAGAGGAGTAGCTTGAAGGGCAGGCTCACCTGGGTCGGGCTCATCATCTGCATCCCCAGCGCGAGCAGGACGTTGGAGACGACGAGATCGATGACGAGGAACGGCAGGTAGATCAGAAAACCGATGGCGAACGCCGCCGTGAGCTCGCTCACGACGAACGCCGGGACGAGGACGGTGAGGTCGTCGGCGCCGACACGCTCGCGCTCGTCCGCGGAGCGAGCATCCCGCGCGACGCCGAGGAATCGCGCTCGCTCCTTGTCGCTCGCGTTGGCCCTGAGAAATTCGCGCATCGGCTCTCGCACCGCTTCGACGCCCTGGCGCACGAACGTCACGGTGTCTGTCGCCTCCCGGGCCGAGAAGAGAGGCATCGTGCGAGCGAGGATCTTGTCGCCGACTGGCGCCATCGCCACGAGCGTCAGCGCCCCGGAGAGCGCCATGATGACCGTGCTCGACGGCACGCCCTGCGCGCCGATGGCGCCCCGGACGATCTGCAGGACGGTCGCTATCTTCACGAAGGCCGTCACGGTCATGAACGCGAACGGCAGGAGCGAGAAGAGCGCGAGCGCGACCACGAGAACGATCGGGCGCGACAGAAGGTCGTCGACGCTCGGTCCGGCAGCGGCGAGGATCATCCGTCGCCTTCCTTGCGCTTCATGACGCGCGCGAGAACGTCGCCGAACACGGCCCCCCGCCCTACCTCGACCGGTGGAAGGGCAGAAAGGGGGATCTCGCCGAGCTTCGTGAAGCCTCCCTCGCCGACGCCGACGACGAACACCTGGGCGGCGACCCTCACGAGGTAGATCCCGCGGCGCGCCTCGAGCGGAAGGTGCCCGAGGAGCTCGATGGGACCCCGTGGCCGGCCGACCCCCACGCGCCTCGCGCCCCAGAGGACGAGCACCGCCAGCGCGCAGACGGCGAGCAGCGTGACGAACGTCTCGATGACGTATCCACCGTACGAGGACACGGCGCGACTCTATCGCATTGACGTCGCCCGCGCCGGCCGCTAAACGCGCCTCGTTGTCATCGCCCGAGGTAAAGCCCGTGGCACTGGTCGTCCAGAAGTTCGGTGGTACATCGGTGGGCTCGATCGACCGCATCCGCAACGTCGCGCGGCGGGCGCTCGCCGCTCAGCGCAGCGGCCATCGAGTCGTCGTCATCGTCAGCGCGATGAGCGGGGAGACCAACAAGCTGCTCGCCCTCGCGCACGAGGTGACCAAGGTGCCCGACGCCCGCGAGATGGACGCGCTCGCGGCCACGGGCGAGCAGGTGAGCGCCGCCCTCACGGCGATGGCCATCCAGGCCGAGGGCGGCCTGGCGCGGTCCCTGCTCGGGCACCAGGTGAAGATCTTGACGGACGACGCCTTCACGAAGGCTCGCATCAAGGCGATCGACGGGTCCAAGATAAACGAGACGGTCGATCGCGGGGAAATCGCCGTCGTGGCGGGCTTTCAAGGGGTGGACGACGGCGGCAACATCACGACGCTCGGGCGGGGAGGGTCCGACACGAGCGCGGTCGCCGTCGCGGCGGCGATAGGCGCCGACGAGTGCGAGATCTACACAGACGTCGACGGGGTCTACACGACTGACCCGAACATTTGCCCTTCGGCCAGGAAGATCGATCGCATCACCTACGAGGAGATGCTCGAGCTCGCCTCGCTCGGTGCCAAGGTGCTCCAGATCCGGAGCGTGGAGATCGCCATGAAGTACAACGTACCCGTCCACGTCCGAAGCGCGTTCAACGACCAGCCGGGGACGCTCGTCACCGGAGAGGACGCAGCCCTCGAAGGCGGCGTCGTCAGCGGCGTCGCGTACGACAAGGGCGAGGCGCGCGTCCACGTGGTTGGTGTGGACGACAGGCCGGGCGTCGCGGCCGAGCTCTTCGAGAAGATCGCCGAGAAGAACATCTCCGTGGACATGATCGTCCAGAACGTGACGACCGACGCGGACCCGCGGGCGTCGATCACCTTCACGCTCTCGAAGACGGACCTCGCCCGCGGGAAGCCGTGGATCGAACAGGTGGCGAAGGGCGTGGGGGCGCGCGAGGTGCGTTACGACGAGGACGTGGTCAAGGTCTCGATCGTCGGGCTCGGGATGCGGTCGCACGCGGGGATCGCCGCGAAGATGTTCCGGATCCTGGCCAACGACGGGATCAACATCCAGGCGATCTCGACGAGCGAGATCAAGGTCAGCTGCCTGGTCGCGTCGAAGTACACTGAGCTCGCCGTGCGCGCCTTGCACGACGGCTTCGGCCTGGGCAAGGGCGGCTGAGGCTCGCTACCAGCCCCAGGTGTATTCCAGGCGAGCGAACGCCTGGGTGAAGCTCGGGTACGTCGAGGGGTCGGTCAGCATGTGCTGGCGGAGCGCGATCCCCACCGCCAGCGTCCGATCGAAGCGATAGTCGCACCCGACGGCGATGGCCGCACCGAGGAGGATCCTCGTGCCGGGGATCGTTCCGCCCGACAGGTCGTACCCGCCGACGAGCACCCCGCCGTACGGAACCCAGCGCAGGACGTCGAAGACGTAGCCGACGCCGACGTCGGCGTTCGCGGCCCACGAAGGGTGCGTGCCGGGTCCGCTTCCGCCCTGCTTCTCGTCGAGCGCGACGAGCGACCACTCGGCCTCGGCCATCAGGTTGAGGGCGTCACTCAGACCGTACGTCCAGTGGACTCCCGCGGTCCCGCCCACGTCGGGCGCCCCTTTGCCGGACACGATGAGCATGTTGCCGCCGAGGTCTGCGCCGAGCTGCTGCTCGCGCTCGACGGCCAGGGCCGGTCGGGCCAGCGCCGCGGAAGCAACGAACAGCGCGGCCGCGACGCCTCGGCTCATCGGAGTCCCGGCGGCTCGGGCTTCGCCGCGCTCCCCGTGCCAGTCGCGGGCGCTTCGGTGAGGGCGCGATCAATAAGCTTGTGAAACCGTCCGACGTCCTGCGCGCCGACGACGGCGTAGCCCCAGGCGGATGCTCCCCCTACCACCAGGAACGACGGAGTGCCCTGAAAGCCCAGCGCCTCCGCGGCGGCCCGGTCCGCGTCGATCTCGTTCGCGTGCGTGTCGTTCTCGAGCGACGCCTTCCACTTGGTCATGTCGAGCCCGAGGGCGCGCGCGTCGGCGTCGAGATCGTCGCGCGACAGCCTGGCCGGGTTCGAGAGCAACCTGTCGTGCATCGCCCAGAATGCTCGATCGCCTCGCTGGGTCCGCGCCTCGCGCGCGGCGTTCGCCGCGGCCAGGGCGTGACGGTGAAAGGGAAGGGGCAGGTCGTGCCAGACGAATCGAACCGAGTCCCCGTAGCTCTTCGCAATCTCGCCGAGCGTCCCTTCGGCCTGCGCGCAGTACGGGCACTGGAAATCGGCGAACTCGTGCACCGTCACGCGGGCGGTCGCGAGTCCCCGCGACGGATCGTTTGCGGGCAGATGCGCCGCGTCGACCTTCGCGGGCTCCGGCGCGCCCTGGCCCTGCGCGATCAGCGCGTCGTACACGGCCTCGGGTCGCGTCCCCGCGTCGATCAGCTTTCGGGCCTTCGAGATCTCCTCGGCCATCACGGCCTCGAAGGCCTCCGGGGGCTGCGCGCCGACGAGGCGCCGTCCGTTGACGAAGAAGTGCGGCGTGCCGCCCGCCTCGAAGTCTTCGGCGAGGTCGAGGTCGTCGTCGATCTCCGTCTTGTGCGTGTGTTTGGCGATGGCCGCTCGCACGAGGTCGGCGCGCGCGCCGGCCTTTACCCCCAGGCGGACGAGCGATTCCTCGCCGAGGTCACTCTGATTTTCGAGGAGCAGGTCGTGCATCGTCCAGAACGCGCCGTCCCCCTTCTCCGCGCGTACTTCGAGCGCGGCTTCGGCCGCAGGCTCGGCGCGCGAGTGGAAGGGCAAGGGCTCGTCCTTGAAGACCAGGCGAATCTCGTCGCCGTGGCGGGCGCGAAGCTCCTTCAGCGTCTCTTCCGCGCGCTCGCAGTACGGGCACTGATAGTCCGCGAACTCCACGATGGTCACGAGCGCGGCGGCGCCGCCACGGACGGGGCTCTTGGCCACCGGGATCTTGAAGACGGGGTCGCTCTCGTCGACGTGATTCGACGCCACCCGGGCGCGGTCGCCCTCGTCGGGCCGAGCGACGCCGGTGGCTGCGACCGATGCCGTTGCGGCAGGCGATGGCGCCGGAGCCGCGGCGGGAGTCGCCACGGGCCCGCCGCAGGCCGCGACGATTGACAGTGCCCCCCCTTGCAACAACTCCCTGAGCCTCACCCCCCCGCCCCCTCTCCCTTGGCGGAGAAAGGGAGCGGACTCCCGGGGGTGAGGTTTGGGACCGAGAACGCTCACCGCGCTTCGCTGAGCGCGCGCTCGATGAGCTTGCGGAACTTGCCGTAGCTCTGAGCCCCGCTGATGTAGTAGCCGTTCGGCGCGCTGGTCGGCGCGATGATGAACGCCGGCGTGCCGCTGATGCCGTCGTCGTTGCCGGCCTTCTTGTCCGTCTCGATCTCGCTCGTGTGCGTGCTCCCGTCGAGAGCCGCCTTCCACTTGTCGAGATTGAGGTTGAGGTCCTTGGCGTAGCCGTCGAGGTCGTCCCTCTTGATCTTCTGCTGGTTGCCGAACATCTTGTCGTGCATCGCCCAGAACGCGCTCGGCCCCTTCTGCGCGTAGGCCTCACGACCCGCCTGCGCCGCGAGCGGCGCGTCGGCGTGCATCGGCAACGGAAGGTCGTGCCAGACGAACTTGATGCGATCGCCGTAGTCCTTCATGACCTGCGCGACCGTCGGCTCGACGCGCCCGCAGAACGGGCACTGGAAATCGCTCCACTCGTGGATGACGACCTTCGCGCTCATGTTGCCGCGCGCGGGATCGTTGGTCGGCAGCGACTTGGGCACGTCCTTCTTCTCGGGCTCGGGCGGCCCTTTGCCGTCCTTGGTCAAGGCGTCGTAGACGTCGGTCGGGCGCGTGCCCTTCGCGATGAGGTCCTGCGCCTTCTTGATCTCCTCGTCGATGACCTTCTCGAACTTCTCCTGCGGCTGGGCGCCGACTTCGCGGCGGCCGTTGATGAAGAAGTGCGGCGTGCCGCTGGCCTGGAAGTCTTCCGAGAGGTCCTGATCGGCGTCGATCGACTTCTTGTAGACGTGGTCGGCGATGGCCTTCTTGATCTTGTCGGCGCTGGCGCCCGTCTCGGCGGCGATCTTGGCGATGCCGTCGAGGTTGGGATCCTTGCCGTTCGTGAGGTCCTTCTGGGCCGCGAAGAACTTGTCGTGGGCGTCCCAGAAGCCCTTGTCGCCCTTCTCGGCGCGCGCTTCCATCGCGGCTTCCGCGGCCGGCTCGGCGGCGGGGTGGAAGGGGAGGGGCTCGTTTTTCCAGACCAGGCGAATCTTGTCGCCGTACTTGTCGCGCAGCCCCTTGAGCGTCGGCTCGACCTTGCTGCAGTACGGGCACTGGAAGTCGCTGAACTCGATGATCGTGACGAGGGCAGACGGGCTGCCGAGAATGGGGCTCGTTCCGACGGGGACCTTGAAGACGGTCTTGTCGTCCTGCTTGTCCCCTTCTTCTTCCTTGGCCGGGGGCGGCGCGTTCTTCTTGTTCTCCTTCGTCATCTCCGCGTAGATGTGCGCCTTCGACGTTCCCGACGCGATCTTCGCCTGGGCCTTCTGAAGCTCCTGGTCGATCGTCTTCTTGAAGTTGTCGAACGGCTGCGCGCCGTTGATGAACACGCCGTTGACGAAGAACGACGGCGTCCCCTGCACGCCGGCCGCCTTGCCGTCGTTCAGGTCCTTCTCGACCTTGTCCGCCCACTTGTGGCTGGCCAGGCCTGCCTTGAACGCGGGCAGGTCCTTGTCCTTGACGCCCGAGTCCTTGGCCCACTTCTCGTAGCTGTCCTCCGAGAGGGCACCCTGGTTTTTGAACGCACTGTCGTGGAACTTCCAGAAGGCGTCGCTGCCGCCCAGCGCGAAGATTCCAGCTCCGGCCTCGGCGGCGGGCTTGGCGTTCTGGTGGAAGGGGAGCGGGTTGTTTTTCCAGACGATGCGGACCTTGTCCGGTCCGTACGTCGTCCGCACCTGGTCGAGCGTCGGCTCGACCTTGCTGCAGTACGGGCACTGGAAGTCGCTGTACTCGACGATCGTCACGGGGGCGTCTCTCTTGCCCCACAGCGGGTCCTTGCTCGAAACGGGGACGGGCGAATCGCTGTCGTCCCATCCTCCCGCCCCGTCGCTCGAGGCGGTGTCGGCGGAGATCTCGCCTCCGCGCAGCCGGTGCTGGTCGTAGCCCCACATCACTGCGACCCCTGCGAGAAAGCAGAGGAAGAAGCCGACGACTGCGACTCCTGCGTTGACGCCGCCTTCACCGTCCGCGTTCGCTGCGGAGGAAGGGGTGCTCTTCGTATCTTTAGCCATGGCAAATCACCTTGAATGGTTTCGAGAGAGAAAACCGGGCTCCCGCCCATAGCCGCGCCAGGGCGCGAACGCACGACGAAAGATCCGGCGGCCCCGCCGCTCTGTGTGAAACACAAAGGTCACGCGCACGCCCGACGGGGCGCACAAAGATCTGGCCGCGCGCGTGCGACTAGGCGCGCGGTGGCCGCTCGACACGGGCACGGACGCCGACGCACGGCGAGGCCGGAACCGGTGCGGACACGAGTGGTTCGCTCTCTGCGGGCCCCGGCCGCGTCGCCGGAGACTGCCAGCCCCTCTCGGCGTCGTCTGAGGGGGGAGCGGCGGTCCTGTGCTGAGTGCGTACCGCCAAGCCGAACTCGACCTTCTCGTGCCCGCAGCTCAGGGCGAGGGCCCGTCGAATCGCTTCGTCGGGCGCGTCGAGGGCGGGGGGCGCGGCGAGCGCGGTCGCGCCGCGATCGTCGCAGAAGGGAGCGGAGGCCGCGTGGACAGGGCGCGCCAGCGTCCAGAGTGCCAGGACGAGGGCCGCGAACAGCGCGGCTCGAAGGGCGCGGCCAACCATCGGGGCGGCAGTATACGTCATTTCCCGGGCGCATCGACCGCACACACGGTCCGTTGCATGGCCCGGGCGCCGCCCCAGCCGTTGGCCTCCGTCGTCCAGAGACGGGCCTTGGCCGTCGCGAGCCGGTCTCGCGCCGTCGTCCGGCGCTCGGCGACCGCCCGGGCGTCGCTCGTGTCGTCCACGGGGAGCGGTTCGACGGCGACGCGGGCGATCGTGGCGGCGTCTCGCCCGAGAGCCGTCCACCAGCTGATGCGTCCCAGCGTCGTCCAGAACCGACGTATCTCGTCGTCGCCGGTGTCGCCGGTCGCGTTGACGGGGACGATGCCCGCGGAAGCGCTGAGGACGCGGAGGCCTGGCGCGTGCGGCGGAAGGCCAGCCGCTTCGAGCGTCAGCGCGACGAGGCCCCTCGCCCGCGAGTTCGAAAGCTCGAGCGCGACGTCGAAGGCGCAATCGGCTGAGCCGCTCACGATCCACGCACTGCGCTTGTCGTGCGCCCACTCCGCGATCGGGAAGCGGGGCTCGCCCGCGCGTACGGCAGGGATCTCGCACGAGACCGGGGGGTCGAGCGTCAGCGGGCCGAACCGCCCACCCTGGGGCGGGTAGCGCGGTGCCTCGCTCGTATCGATGACGGGGACGACCGGCTGGGTGGCCAACGACGGCGCCGCCCGGACCAGGGCCGCCAGCACGTTCGCCCGCGCTTCGCCTAGCACGAACCCGAACGACCGAGGGACCGGCGCCTCTTCCCCGTCTTCCGGCGGCACGAGTGCGATGAGCGGCATCCCGTGCGCCTCACTCCATCGAAGAGCGCGGAGGGCCGTCGGTCCGTCGAGCGCGGCGACCACCACCGCCGCCCCGGCCCCCGCGAGTTCGTCGAGAGATGGCTCGGTTCGATCGGGGCTGCCCGAGTCGTCGCGCGTGATGAGCCGCACGTCGAGGTCCGGTCGAGGCTCGTCGAGTTCGGGCGCCGGCATCTGGGGAGCGCAGGGGGCTCGGGACGCCGCCGCATCAGCGCCGGACGGCCGAGGCGTGGCGGCACGACCTCTCACCCCGCGCGGCAGCCCGAGCGCCCACATCACCCCGCGCAGAACGTCCGCTGCCTCGTCGCGGAGCCCTGGAGAATCGGTCGGCAAGAGCAGTCCGATCGTGCGCCCGGCCACCACGTTCAGGCCGCGCCGGCTGGTCGCCAGCTCCCCGAGTTCCACGGCCGCGTCGCCCGCCGCCACGATGGACCCCGCGTCCGGGTCGAGGAGCATCCGCGCGAGCTTCGCGTCGCCGCTGCTCGTCGCGATCTCCACCAGTCGCCCGGCGAGAATCCGCTCGATCTCGACCCCGTAGCCGAAGCTCTCGCGCTGCGCGCGCATCGCCTGGAGCGCGCCGACGAGCACCTCCTTGGGCAGCTTCCCGACGATGGCCGTCACGGCCTTGACCGTCGAGTCCTTCTCCTCCTCGGCGCTCGCCCGCAGCCATGCATCCATGTAGGAGATGGCCTCGTAGTCGCGCTGCGTCGCGAGCGCGCTGAGCGTGAGGTCCTCCTCGAAGACGAGGCGGGCCATCGGGTCGACGTTCTTCCCGAGCAAGGGCCGTAGCATCGAGAGCGCGGCCTCCGGCGCGTCGTTCAACCGCAGCCTGCGCGCATACGCGATGGTCCAGAGGTCGTGCGTCGTGCCGAGAGGGACCCGCTCGGTCAGGCCAAGCTGCAGGTCGGCCGTCGCGAAGTCTCCCTGGGTCATCGCGACGATCGAGAGCGCGATCCGCGCACGCGGGACGAGGCCGTCGACCGGGAAGGCAGCGATGAAGTGCTCGAGCATCCCGCGCAGCGCGAGGGGTGTCGTGTGCTCCGGGTCTTCCCAGGCCTCACGGATCGACTCGAACGCCGTGGCGGCTCGCGCCGACGACGCGAGCAGAGCGACGGGCTTCGGCTGACCTCCCCCGCCGGCGCACGCGGCCACGAGCGCCGCGAACACCCATGCTCGAGCTGCCCGGTGGCCAACCCACATGCGTTAGCATCCCTATCACGCGCCCCGTGCCAGCTCCTCTTCGCTCCGTTCTCGTCCGCCGCGTCTTCTCCTTGACGGGCCTCGTCCTGCTCGGCGCCTTCCTGGTCGTGCACGTCGCCGTCAACGCGCGCGCTCTGAAGGGCGACGCGGCGTTCGCGAGCGTGGCCGATGCCCTCCAGCGCATCCCCGCGCTGCCGCTCGTCGAGGCGATGTTCATCTTCCTCCCCCTCGTCGTGCACGGCGCGGTCGGCTTGTGGCTCCTCGTCACCCGCACGCCTCTCGGCTCTTCGAGCCCGTATCCACGCGCGGTCCGGATCGCGATGCGCGCCACCGGGGCTGTGGCGCTCGCGTTCCTCGCGATGCACCTCTCGGAGTTCCGCTTCCGAACGCCGGGCGCCAGGATGGGCGGCACCGAACTTGGCACGCTGGTTGCTGCGGATCTGTCGTCGACGGCAATAGGTGTTCCGTGGCGAGGGGCCGCTTACCTGATAGGCACCGGGTGCGTCACGTTCCACTTTGCGGCGGGTCTCTGGGGATTCCTGGCGGCCCTGCCGTGGGGAGAGGCCGCCGTCAGACGCAAGTGGACGGCGTGGGGAGCCGGCGCGGTCGGCGCGGCGATCTGGGTAACTCTGGTGAACGTCGTCGTGTTTCAGGCGACGGGAGCGCGGCTCATCGGCGAGCCACCAAGCAACAGTGACGCGACGGGTCCGTGTTCCAAGACCGGTGCCGGCGGACCGTGATGTCACCCTAATGTCGGTGATTGCCGAGGCGATCTCGGAAATGCGCGTGGCACATCACCGACGCCTGCTGGACACATCGGACAAAACTCGATGCTCCATACAATTGTTGCTTACGTACTAGGTGGTATTGCGCGTTAACATCCGGCGTCCTCGATGCGCTCTTCTCCTCCGCCGCGCAGCTCGCCCGTTCCCCCGCGCTCCGTCTCGTCGGCGCCGCCGCCTCGTCACGAGGATCTGAACGGCGCGAACGGCGCCGCCGTCCACTTTCGCCCGGCCCGTCTCAATGCCGCTGACGTGCCGGAAGACCTGACGTGCACCTTCCGCTGCGACAGCGCGTCCGTCGGGCCGCTCGCGGTGCTCGACTTGAGTACCACCGGATTCGCCGCCAGCGCGCCCCCGCAGCTCGCCCTGCCCCCCGGCAGTCTGCTCGAGTCGTTCGAGCTGCTCCAGGGGAATCGATCGATCTGGAAGGGGGACGCGGTGGTCGTTCACGGGGGCGCCGAACGGCTCGGCGGTCGCTTTACGTCGGGCGTCCTCGATCTCTACAATCTCCGTCTCGGAGCGACGCTCGAGGGACGGCTCGCGATTCATCGCGAGCAGCGCGAGCGACTGCCGGCGACATGGCGAGCGGCGGTCGCCGATCTGCGACAGCTCCTCGACGACGCCCGCGCCGAGGTCGACGACATCGAACGGTCGGAGACGCATGACCCCCTCCGGCGCGGCGACGACGAGGCGCAGCTCTTCGAGACGCTGCGCGTCCGCTGGGGCCACGCGTTCTACGCGGCCGTCGCCGAGCTGCACGGCCTCAGCAAAGGCCTCGACGACCGGGCGGTGGCGCTCGGGCGCACGTACGCGTCGTCGATGCTCGCGCCGATTCTCATGGCGTGCCCGATGCACCGTCGCGCGTACGAGAAGCCGCTCGGCTATTCGGGCGATTTTCGAATGATGGAGCTCTGCTTCACCCGCGAGCTCACCGGCGACGGGCTGTTCGGCCGCTTCTTGCACTCGATCGCGCAGAACTACACCTTCGTGCACACCGTCGTGGCGCGGGAGGCCGTCATGCGCGAGGCCGTCCGGGCCGCCATCGAATCCGAGGGCGACGCTCCCCTTCGAGTGCTCGCGCTGGCCGCGGGGCCGGCCATCGAGCTCCGGCGTCTCCTCGAGCAAGTGGACACGTTGCGCCGCCCCGTCCAGCTCATCTTGCTCGATCAAGATCCCTCGGCGCACGAGACGGCGCACCGGCAACTGACGCGCATTCTGCTCGAGCGCCATCACGGAATGCTCCCCGTCACGGTTCAGTGCCTGCACTTCTCGGTTCGGCAGCTCCTCAGGCCGCAGACTCCCGAGGAGCAGCGTATTCGAGACGTCCTGGCCAATCTCGATCTCGTATATTCCGCCGGTCTCTACGACTATCTGCCGGACCTCATCGCGATTCGCCTTACGCAGCTTCTCTATGGCAGGTTGAAGCCTGGAGGCCGATTGCTGATTGGCAATCTCGTCGAGACTCCCGACAGCACGTGGATGATGGATTACGTGTGCGGCTGGTCGCTTCTCTACAGGACCGAAGAGTCGATGCTTCGCCTGGCCCAGCGGCTCGCTCCCGAGCCGTGGCGGGTGGCGATCGTCCCTGACGCCACGAAGCGTTGCCTCTTTCTCGACGTCAGGAAACCGGGACCAGGCCCACAGGCCGTCCCTGCCGACACGTAACCCGCGCGACGAAAGGACGCCCGATGGAAGCGCTTTCGACGGCCACCACACCGCGCGAACCGGCGTCGGGGGAGTCGGGCATTCGCGCCGCGTCTCACAGGCGCGCACTGGCGGCGCCGCTCGTTCTCTTCGGAGCGGCCGCTGGGCTGTACGCGGGCACCTGGTTCGGCATCTTTCGCGTGCACGGGGCCGCGAGGCTCGTGATGTCCCTTCTCAACGGATTCTTCGTCGGCACGCTCTTCGTCATTGCCCACGACGCGTGCCACGGGGTCTTCGTCTCTCGCCGCTGGTTGAATCCCGTGCTCGGGCGCCTCGCGTTCCTTCCGAGCCTCCACGCGTTCTCGTTCTGGGAGCTCGTCCACAACCGCCTCCACCACGGCTGGACCAACTTCAAGCCGAAGGATTACGTGTGGGCTCCGTTCTCGACGACCGAGTTCGAGCGACTGGGGTGGGCGCGACGGCTCGTCGAGCGCGTCGGCCGGACGGCGTTCGGAGTCGCGCTGCACTACATCGTGGTCATCTGGTGGTCTCGCATCGCGTTCCCGGGCGCCGCCGACCGCGAGCGCATCGGGCCCGTCGGGCGCCTCGACCGCTTCAGCGTTCTGGCGTTCTTCGGCGTCGAGACCTTGCTCGCGTTCGAGCTCGAGTCCAGGCGGGGCGGGGCCCCCGTGGCGTGCGCTCTCGACTCGTTCGCACTCGGAGTGGCGATTCCGTTTCTCTTCTTCAGCTGGCTCATCGGCCTCGTCACGTTTCTCCACCACAACAACGAGCGCGTCCGATGGTACGACCGCCGTGAGGACTGGTCATTCGCGAAGAGCTCCCTCCACGGCACGGTGCACGTGACGCCGCCCAAGGTCGTCGACTTGCTTCTGCTCAACATCATGTTTCACACGGCACACCACGTCGACACGGGCATCCCGCTGTACCGTCTCCCCCGGGCGCAGAGCGCTCTCGAGGCCTCCAGCGGCGCCCAGGTGATCCGCGTAACCTTCACGGTGGGTGGGATGCTCGCCACCCTTCGCCGGTGCAAGCTCTACGACTACCGGCGGCACCGGTGGCTGGACTTCGCGGGCAATCCGACCACCGACTAGTCGAGGAACACGATCACGAAATCGAAGCGACTACCAGACCTTCCGTCTTGGGAGGGGGCTCGCTCTCGATCTTGGGGACGCGCGGCGGGCGCAGCGAGAGTGCTGCGGACACCACTGCCGCCGCGTCGGGAGGCGGTGGCCGGCTGCTCTGCCTGGCGACGACGGCCGCATCCCCGAACGTCCACTTGCCCGCGAGAGCGCAGGAGGACAGCGCGAGGGCGAGCTCGGCGGCGGTCGAATAGCGCGCCGACGGCTCCTTCTCGAGGGCTCGCGCGACGACGGCCTCGACGTCGCTGGGGAGCTGACGCCCGAGCACTCGCGACGGAGAGCACGCTCTCTCGTTCACCTGCGCGAAGAGGAGGGCCGCGACGCTGTCCGCCCGGAACGGTGGCAACCCGCAAAGGAGGAAGTAGAGCACTTCGCCCAGGGCATACACGTCCGAACGGGCGTCGGCCGCCTCACCCATCGCAACCTCGGGGGACATGTATGCGGGTGTTCCCATGATCCAGCCGGTGCCGGTCGTCGTCCCGTCGACGCTGTCCACCTTCGCGATTCCGAAATCGATGACCTTCACGAAATCGTGCTCGCCGCCGAGGCTCGTCAAGAACAGGTTCTCCGGCTTGATGTCGCGGTGCACGATGCCCCGCTCGTGCGCTTCCGCGAGCGCCCGCGCCGCCTGTCCCACGATGTGGATGGCTCGCGCAGGGGCCAGCGGCCCTTGCCGCGTCACGTGCTCCGCGAGAGTCTCACCCTCGAGCAGCTCCATGACGTAGTACCAGAGCCCGTCCTCGGTGCCGCCGTAGTCGAACACGCGGACGGTGTTGGGATGAGCGAGCTCCGCGGTCGCGCGCACCTCGCGCTCGAACCGCGCCAGCGCCCCGGCCGATCGCTCCTGCTCTTCCGGCTTGAGAATCTTCACCGCCACGTCGCGCTTGAGGCCCGCGTGGTAGGCGACCCACACTTCGCCCATGCCGCCCGTCGCGAGGCGGTGCTTCAGGCGATAGCGCCCGAGACTGCGGGCCTCGAAGACTTGCCGGCGCAGAGACCAGATGAGGTGCCCGCCGACGACGAGCGCCACGTACGCGCCGAACACGTAAGACCCGTTGAGGACCAGCGTCGCGATCGCCGCGGGATCGCGAAGCTGCGTCGCGACGTCCGTCGAGAACGCCGCGGCGCCGAGGAGCACGGCGAAGAACGCTGCCACGGGGATCCCGTTCATGACGAGGCCCCGCTTCCACGGGTCGTCCTGCGCCGTCACGGTGCGCGAGATAAGAACGAGGCAGAAGCCCGGTAGATACGGGCTCGCGATGCCGCGGAACTGGAGGCACATGAGGGACATCGTCACGGCCGCCCCCGTGTAGACGAGCAGATCCGCAGTCGTCAGCGTCTTCCGCGTGAGCGTCGGGCCGCGGTGCAGCCGCAAGAGCACCGGCGCCACCACGACGAGGAGCGCGAGGCGGAGAAACAGAAAATAGGAGAGTGAGCCAGCGTGCAGGTACCGCACGACGGCCCAGTCGATCGCGATGTACGACGCCCACATCGCGTAGCCGATGGCAAAGGCCCGGCGGAAGCGGAGCTGGGTCGAAACAGGGTCTTCCCCTCGCGGCGTCCGCCCGATCTCGGCCCGCGGGGTCGAGCTGCCTGACGGCGTCTCGACAAGCGTGGTCTCGCTCATTCGACCTGAGCCCCCAGTTTGGCCCCAGCCTTTCACCAGTGTCATCAGACGCCTGCTGTTGAGCACGTCAAGCGCGCACGTTTGTGCAGTGGTAGTTCGAATAGGTCCCGAAACAATCACCTAACCAAGTCGTCACATGACGAGGCGCAGACGAAGGGACGACACGCCTGAGCGACCCAGTTTGACAACCAAGGTCGTTCCCCCTACCTGGGGGCCTCACTCGCGATGTCGTCCCCCAAGTCGCTCACCCGAAGCGAATCCGGCCGGGTCCGTCGGGTGGCCGTCGTCGGAGGAGGGTTGGCGGGGCTTATGACCGTCATCAGACTCTGCGAGGAGGGGGTCCCGGTGGACCTCTTCTCCCTGGTCCCGGTCAAGCGATCGCACTCGGTGTGCGCCCAGGGCGGCATCAACGCGAGCGTCAACACCAAGGGCGAGGGCGACTCGCCGCAGGTTCATCTCGAGGAGACCGTCTACGGGGGCGATTTCCTCGCCAACCAGCCGCCCATCAAGGGCATGTGCGACGCGGCGCCGAGCATCGTCTTCATGCTCGACCGCATGGGCGTTCCGTTCAACCGGACGCCCGAGGGACTGCTCGACTTCCGCCGCTTCGGCGGCACCCTCTTTCATCGCACCGCGTTCGCCGGGGCGACGACCGGGCAGCAGCTCCTCTACGCGCTCGACGAGCAGGTGCGCCGCTGGGAGACGGTGGACGTCGAGGACGACAAGGGCGAGCGGGTGCCCGGCGAGAAGATGGTCCGCAAGCTCGAGTGGTGGGACTTTCTCGCACTCGTCCTGGACGACGGCGGGGTCTGCCGGGGCATCGTCGCGCAGGACCTGAAGACGATGGCGGTTCGCGCGTTCCCCGCCGACGCCGTGTGCCTGGCGACGGGCGGATGCAGCATCGTCTTCGGCCGCTCCACCAACAGCGTCATCAACACGGGCACGGCAGCCAGCGCGGCCTATCAGCAGGGCGCCTGCTACGCCAACGGCGAGTTCATCCAGGTTCACCCGACCGCCATTCCCGGCGCCGACAAGCTGCGCCTCATCTCGGAGAGCGTCCGCGGCGAGGGCGGACGCATCTGGGTGCCTCGCGACGCGAAGGAGCGGCGCCCCGGTCGAGAGGTGCCCGAGAGCGCCCGCGACTACTTCCTCGAGGAGAAGTACCCCGGATACGGCAACCTCGTCCCCCGCGACATCGCGAGCCGCGAGCTCTTCACCAAGGCGTTCCACGAGAAGCGCGGCGTCTACAACCTCGCGAGCGGAAAGAACGAGAACGAGGTCTACCTCGACGTCACGCACCTGCCGCGCGAGGTGCTGAAGAAGAAGCTCGCGGGCGTGCTCGAGATCTACGAGAAGTTCGCCGGCGAAGACCCGTTCGACAATCCCATGCGCGTCTTCCCCGCCGTCCACTACTCGATGGGCGGCCTGTGGGTGGACTTCGAGCGGGCGCCGAGCGGCTCGGTGGTCGTCGGTTCGCCGCGAAACCAGGCGACCAGCGTCCCGGGCCTCTACGCGTGCGGCGAGGCCGACTACCAGTACCATGGGGCAAACCGGCTCGGGGCGAACTCGCTCCTCTCGTGCTTGTGGGCGGGAATGACGACCGGCCCGGCCATCGCGGCGTTCCGAAAGAACATGAAGAAGAGCGCGTGGGACCTTCCGCCGTCCCTCTTCGAGAAGGCGGAGAAGCGCGAGGAGAAGAAGTTCGCGGCCATCCTCGCGATGAACGGAGACGAGAACGCATACGCGCTCCACGACGAGCTCGCGAGCATGATGCTCGTCGATTGCACGATCGAGCGGGACAACGCGGCACTCGATCGGGTGCTGGCCAAGGTCGAGGAGATCGACGAGCGATCCCGCCGTATCGGCGTGACCGACGGCGCGACCGGCAAGATGAACCAGGGCGCGCAGTACGTCCGGCACCTCCACAACATGATCGTCCTCGCGCGCGTCATCGCGCTCGGTGCCCGCGCCCGCGACGAGTCCCGGGGTGCCCACTACAAGGCCGAGTTCCCTCAGCGCGACGACGCCCGCTGGCTGAGGACGACGCTGGCGTTCCACAAGGAGGGCGCGGGGGCGTCAGCGGACGGCGTGCGGTTCGTCCGCGAGCTCGACTACGATCTCCTCGGCGAGCGCGTCCATGCGACGGACGCGGTGGACGTCAGTCTCGTTCGCCCCCGGCCTCGAAAGTACGAGACTGCCGGCGCCGCGAGCACCGCGGCGGCACCGACGCCCAAGGGCTGAAAGACGGATCATGCCCCGACCGACGAACGTGAAGCTGAGGGTCAAGCGCCAGGACGGCCCCGGACAGGCCAGCTACTGGCAGGACTTCGAGGTGCCCTGGCAGCCGCAGATGAACCTCATCAGCGCGCTCATGCAGATCCAAAAGAAGCCCGCGACCGCGAGCGGCGAAAAGGTGACGCCCGTCGTCTGGGAGTGCGTGTGCCTCGAGGAGGTGTGCGGCTCGTGCACGATGCTCGTGAACGGGCGGGTGCGACAGTCGTGCAGCGCGTTCGTGGATCACCTCGCCCCGAACGGCGAGACCATCGTCCTCGCCCCGATGACGAAGTTCCCGGTGGTGCGCGATCTCGTCGTCGATCGGTCGAGGATGTTCGAGGATCTCAAGCGCGTCCATGCCTGGGTCAAGCTCGATGGATCGCACGAGCTCGGCCCTGGGCCCCGCCAGTCGCCCGAAGACCAGGAGGAGGCCTACCCGCTGTCACGCTGCATGACGTGCGGCTGCTGCCTCGAGGCGTGCCCCCAGGTGAGCGCGACCAGCGATTTCGTCGGCCCCGCGGCGATAAACCAGGTCCGCCTCTTCAACCTCCACCCGAGCGGCAAGATGCACGCGAACGAGCGGCTCGACACCGTGATGGGGAGCGGCGGCGTCGAGGGTTGCGGCAAGGCGCAGAACTGCGTCGAGGTGTGTCCCAAGGACATCCCGCTCGTCGACTCGATCGCCGAGGTCGGTCGCGAGACCACGAAGCGGATGCTCCTCGGCTGGCTACTGAAATAGGTGGGGCTTGCCTCGGCAGAAATTTGGCCCTTCGCCGGCCGCTTTGGTACCGCCGTTAGGTCATGGAGACGCAAATGCTTCCGCTCGTCGGCGCGTCGGCCTCCTCGGCCTCGCGTCTGCCACTGCACCGCGTCCGTGACGCAATCTCCGCCCTCGGCTGCACCCGCGTCTGGGCTCGTGGCTCGGGGCACCACGTTCTCGTGGGGCTTCCAGGGGACGACGCCTTCGCACGGCTGACACCCCTCGGCGGCTCGGCGTTCGGTCTCGCGTTCCGCACCGCGGTCGAGGGCAGGGGCTCACCGCTCCGGTGGGAGCCGATGTTCCTCGTCGACGAGCTTTGCGAGCTCGTCGAGCACGCGCTCGTGGCCGTCGACGCGCTCGGGATCTGATACCGTCGGGGTGTGCGCAGATCGGCGCTTGCGCTTTGCGGCGGCATGACCGCCATGATGCTGGCGGCGAACGTCCGGGCGGACGAGCCGCCGTTGTCGCCCGACACGCAGATCGAGATCGCGCCGGAGCCGCCCGAGGGCAAGGTCCACGCCGAAGCGACGAACCCCGACGCGCCTCCTCCCGTGCGTCCTCGCCGCGCCGGGCTCGTTCTCGAGTCGTCGCTGGGGGCGCTCGGCTTCGTCGGCCAGTTCCGTCACGTCGCACCGACCGCATCCTGGGTGCACGGACAGCTCGGGTACGAGGTGACCCGCTGGCTGATGCTCTTCGGCGAGGGCGAGCTGGCCTTCACGGACACGAGCGAGTCCGTCGACGAGTCGCACGTGACGGCCTTCCCCATATGGGGCTTCGGCGGGGGCGCGCGGGCGACCTTCCACGCGACCGAACGGGTCGCCCTGTTCGTGCAGGGAGACGTGGACGCGCTCACGGCCGACGTCCCTCACGGCACGCTCGCGATCTACGGCTTTCGCAGCGCGGAGTCGCTGCAGCCCGCCTTCGGGACGCGGGTGGGGCTCGAGTGGTACCAGATCGATCGGCACCTGGCGCTCAGCCTCCAGGCCGGCGTCAGGTACGCGAACGGATTCGCGAAGTTCCTCGCGAGCTCGGACATCCCGATGCTCTGGGACGCCGCGGGGTGCCTTCGCTACACGTTTTGATAGCCTCGCGCGCATGGAAACCATGCGTCCTCTAGTCCTCGTGCTCGCAGCAGTGTCGGCGTGCGGTGTGTCCAAGGCCGACTACGACGCGAAAATGCAGGAGGCCACCGCCTGCAAGCAGGAAGAGGAGGCCGCCAAGGGCAAGGCGGCTCAGCTTCAGGGGCAGGTCTCCGACCAGGACAAGCAGGTCGGGCAGTTGAGAGACTCCCTCGGAATCGCGCAGTCCCAGGCGATGACCGACGAACAGAAGGCGCAGCTCGACGAGGCCAAACGCGCAGTCCAGGACGCCCAGGAGCGCGGCAAGCTTCTCGGAGATCTGCAGACCAAGTTCAAGAGGATGATCGACGCCGGACACCTGAAAGTGACGACGCGGCACGGGCGGGTGGTGCTCCAGCTCCACAACGACGTCCTCTTCGACACGGGAGCGGCCGAGGTGAAGCCCGCGGGCAAGCAGGCGCTCGCGGAGGTCGCCGCGACGCTGCGTTCGGTGGGCGGAAAGAGGTTCCAGGTCGCGGGGCACACGGACGCTGCCCCGATCACGACCGAGACGAAGAAGACGTACCCCACGAACTGGGAGCTCTCGACGGCGCGCGCCATCTCCGTCGTGAAGCTGCTCGTCGGGGAAGGGGTGGACCCGGGCGTGCTTTCGGCGGCGGGCTATGGGCCGTACGATCCGATCGCGTCGAACGGGACTCCCGACGGCCAGGCGAAGAACAGGCGCATCGAGATCACTCTCGTCCCGCACGTGGCGGAGCTGGTCGTCCCGGCGGCCCCGGCGAAGGCGCCGTAGCTAGTTGCCCCTCGGGTACTCGCCCAGATCGGCGCCGCTCGGGGCGTACAGGTGCGAGCAGATGGGCCGCAGCGATCCGGGTCGCGAGACGCGCACGTTGACGTCGGCGACGCCCATGCCCCCCAGCGCCGCGAAGTAGGCCCCGGCGACTCGGTCGCACGTGGGGGTGCCGCCGTCGGGTACGTCGCACGTCACGATGAACCTCGGGTCGCCCTCGCGGATGTTCGCGGCATCGCCCAGGACCCGCAGCATGTCCATCACGAGCGCCGTGCCGCAGCCGAGCTGCCGGAGCTCGGTCATTCCGGGGGCATGCATCCCGTCCTTCGTGGCCTCGGCGCCGGGGCCCGACCCGTTCGCGGCCGGACGACCCGTCTCGGCGGGGGGCGAGAGGGCGCGGACGCCCAGGACGACCAACCCGATGACCACGATCGCTCCACCACCGCCAAGCGCGGCAAGGCCGGCCAGCCCGAGACGCGACTCTGCCATCCGCGCCAAGAGTAGCCGCCGGCAAGGCCCGGGCCTAGGGTACGCTCAGGCCCACCCGGGACCCCACGAATGAGGCTCGTCCGCGTCGCGCTCGCCAACGTCAATGCCACCGTCGGCGCGTGCCGGTCGAACGTCGACCGTGCGATCGCTCAGGCCCGCGCCGCCGGGGCCGACGGCGCGACGATCGTGGCCTTTCCCGAGCAAGTCGTCGGCGGCTACCCGCCGGAGGACCTCGTGCAATGGCGCGCGTTCGTCGACGCGCAGCGGGTCGAGCTCCAGCGCTTCGCGCGCGAGACGTCGGCCCTCGGGTGCGCGTCGGTCGTCGGTCTCATCGTGGCCCGCGGGTCGCACCTGTACAACGTGGCGGCGCTGGTCCACGGCGGGCGGGTGTGGGGCATGGTCCCCAAGGAGAAGCTGCCCATCTACAACGTCTTCTACGAGGCCCGCACGCTCGCGCGCGGTGCGCCGGGCCTCCGCGACACCGTCGACGGTGTTCCCTTCGGAGACGTCGTCTTCGACCTCGACTTCGGCACCGTCGGGCTCGAGGTCTGCGAGGACGTCTGGTCGCCTGACGGGCCGATGCGCAGGCGGTCGTTCGCCGGTGCGGAGCTCATCGTCAACGTCAGCGCGTCGCCCTTCCGCGTCGGCATCACCGAGACGCGACGCGAGATGATCGCGACGCGATCGGCCGATTGTCAGACGACGGTCGCCTACGTCAACCTCGTCGGCGCCAACGACGGCCTCGTCTTCGACGGCGGCGGCTACGTCTCGCAGAACGGTCGCGTGCTGCTCGCCGCGGCCCGCTTTCACGAGGGCATCCAGGCCGTCACGCTCGATCTGGACCGGACGCGGCGCCTTCGGACCGAGAACAGCACCTGGCGCGCTGACCAGGAGAGCCACGCCGCCGTCGCGGTCGACGTGACGCGCGTGCGGGTCGACGTGCCCACGGGCGGACGGGAGGCTCTGACCTTCCCCGTCCCGACGCAGAGGAGCTTCTTTCTGCCGCTGGAGGTGCCGCGCCCGAGCGCGCGCGACGCTTTCGCCGAGGAGCTTCTCGACGCCCTCGCGCTCGGTCTGGGCGACTACTTCGAGAAGACCGGTTCTTTCAAGACGATCGGCGTGGCGCTCTCGGGCGGCCGCGACAGCCTGCTCGTCCTTGCCATCGCGCGCCGCTGGATCGACCGGCGCTGGGCGCAGCTACCGCCAGCCGCGCGAGCCGACAAGGCGCGCGAGCTCCTGCGAGCCTTCTTCATGCCCACCCGGTACTCGTCCCCGGAGACGAGCGCGGCGGCGGCGCAGGTAGCGCGTGACCTCGATGCGCCGCTGGCGGTCGTCTCGATCGACGACGCCTTCGAGCGAGAGCTGGCGGCGGTCGAGAAGATGCTTCAACCGGGCGAGCGCCTCAACGCGATGGCCCGCCAGAACGTCCAGGCGCGCGTGCGCTCGGAGCGCATGTGGACGTGGGCGAACGCCGCCGGTGGCCTGTTCCTCCAGACGAGCAATATGAGCGAGAAGGCGGTGGGCTACGTGACCATCGGAGGCGACGGCGAGGGCGCGCTGAGCGTCATCGCGAACGTGCCGAAGACCGTGGTCAACTACCTGCTCGACTGGCTCTACGAGCAGACCCGGTGGGAAGGGATCCGCCTGACGCTGCTCAAACCGGCGAGCGCGGAGCTGGCCGACGACCAGGAGGACGAGCGCGAGCTGATGCCGTTCCCTGTGCTGGACGCCTGCTTCGCGCTCTTCGCGGGCGAGAAGATGGCGCCCGACGAGGTGGGGCAGGCGCTCGTAGCCATGTTCCCCGAGCACTCCGCGGAGCGACTGGGCGACTGGGCCGAACGCTTCTTCGCGCTCTTCTGCGCCTCCATATACAAGTGGGTCCAGGCGCCCATCTCGATCCACGTGGGCAACCTGGATCTCGAGCGAGAACGCGCCCTGCAGCTGCCGGTCGTGCAGAAGGGCGAGTGGCGGTAGTCAGACCCGATGTGTGAGGTCTGGACCCCTGCGTCAGCCGCCGCAGGCGAGGATCCGCAAAATATTGATCGACGTGCTGTTACTTCCGGGAGCCGGGTAGGCCACGCTTCCATCGGGATACGCGCGGAAATCCTGATACCGACTGCCAAGCACATTGGGAGTCAACTTCAGCGGCCCCGCCGACGTCGTCGTAGAACCCGAGGGAGGCGCCCCGGTTGTCCTGTCCAGGATCTGCACGTACATCTGGCGATTCGGGTCGTTCTGCGCGAGGTCGCCGCCGTTGTACGAGTCGGGTGGTGAGGTCGGCGCTGTCGATTCTTCCCAGGCCGCAACGACCTGACTGGTGCCGTACGCCGCCAGATGCGGAGCACGATCGTTCTCGGTGTCGCTCACTAGCTTGATGTCGTTGTCGGGCGTGGCATTGGACACGCTCGGCACGTGCAAGAGGTGCACATCGGCGAACCCGGCGGCATTGGCCGTTTGCCCCGCGCGGATGTCGCTCGTGACGATCCAATATCCTCCGCCGCCGGCCGTCAGCACGCTGCCGAGGTCCGAGTAGGAGAGGTCGACCGCGTAAATGGTCGTCGGGGCCGGGGCAAACGCGATGCGTCCGGACTTGCCGCCGGTGGGCAGGTCGTTCTTGCACACGGGGATGAAGGCGCCCGCGGTGGCGTCCCAGATCACCCGTTCGTAGCCGCTGTGGCTGCATCCCCAATCGAAGCCGCTGGTCTGCAGGTCTCCGCTTCCATTGACCACCTTCATCCGGTCGCCCTGGTGAATGTTGACGCCCGTGGTCAGCGTGCTCGAACCCACGCAAGCTTGGCCCGGAACGGTGATCGCGGCACCGAAGTAGCTGGCGTAGTTCGCGCCATCGAACGCTATTCGCCCATTGTGGGCGTACTCCGACCAGATGAAGATGATGTTGTTCCCCGTCGTCGCACTCGTCCCGTACGCCGGGGTCCCGGCGGCCGTATCGGTCAGCTTGGTGGCCCACGTCTGGGTCGTGCCATCGAAGCGCACCATGTACATGTCGTAACAGGAGGCGGCCGTCGGGTAGCTCGCCGTCAGCCCACAGAGATTGTCGATATTGCCGCAGTTGTTATTTGCGGTGGAGCCCAGCGCCGCGCGACTCACCAAGAGCACGCCGCCGCTGGCGTCCGCGTAGATGTCCTGAAAGTCGTAAGCGGGCAGACCGAACGGCGTGCCGACCAAGTGATCGTTGGCATCGAGTGTGGCGACGTGCACCATGCTGTCCGTGCCCAAGAAGGCGAGCCGCGAACCACCGCCCGGAATCGGCGAGATCGCCAGTGGCGTCAGCCCGAGGCCAGCACCGTTATTGTCGACCTCGTTGTACTGATAGGCGACGCCCAGGTCGACCGCAGTGATCCGCACCCTGCTCGACAGCGCGTCCGTGCACGTGCCACCGTCCCCGCTCGATCCGTAGCCACCGTCCGGACTCGTGACGCCGCCGCTGCTCGACGTGCCACTTCCAGAGCTGCCGCTGCTTGCTCCGGGTCCGCTGCCGCTAGAGGTCCCGACGCCGGAGCTGCCTCCGCCGGAGCTCGAGCCGCCGGAGAGCGTCCCGCCCTCCTCTCCGTTGCCGGGTCCTGACGACGTACCGGACGCCCCGCACCCGGCGCACCAGACCAGCCAAGCGAGGGCAGCCGCGCGCCTTTCCCAGGCCAGACGCTTGATGGTGGGCACGCAACCGAAGGTTTTCGCTTTCATTATCACCTTGCTCCGATCGTGACGTAGCAGCCCTCTCAGGTGTCAAATAAACGACGCCGTCCGGCTAGGAGAGGGTATGCCGCACGCGACGACACCGCAGTCGCGCCCGGCGTGGAGTGCGGCACATGTCGGCACACGCTGAGACGCTAACGGCTTGAAATGGCTGACGTTCGACATGGCACGGGCCGTGCGCTTACTGGCTGGCGAGGGAGCCCACCATGACCACTCATCTACCACTGCGCGGTTCTATCGCTCTGCTGTTCGCGCTCGGCGCGCTCGGCGCATCCCGGACGGCCTCGGCCGACCCGACCTCCTGCACCCAGAACAGCGACTGCTCGAAGGGGTTCACCTGCCAGGCCGTCGGCGCGACCGCGTGCCCCGGATACGCGTGCGCCGCGATGACCGGCACCGACGTCGACGCCCAGTCTTGCCCGCCGCCCCCGGCGTGCGACCCCCAGGTGATCATGGGTTGCATGCCCGGACCGTGCAACACGGACTCCGACTGCGCGACGGGGATGGTCTGCTACGCCGACAGCTACACGACTTGCCCCGCGCCCGCGCCGAGCTGTCCCAAGAACGCGGACTGCGCGGTCCCCGCGGTGGACGCCGGCGCGTGCACGACGACGACCGTCAAGTCGTGCGTGCCCCGCTACGACGTGCCGTGCACCGTCTCCAGCGACTGTGGCGACGGCTTCACGTGCGTGCCTGACACCATCACGTCCTGTTCGGGTGGGGGTTCGGCCGGGTCCGGGGTCGCGGGCGGTGCGCCGACGACGGGCTCGGGTCCGGCGATTCTGGTCGATGCAGGGACGATCGCGGTCGACGCGTCGTCGGATCCGCCGCCTTCGTGCACCACCACGACCGGATCGACCTCGTCGTGCCAGGCCAATACGATTCCGTGCGCCACGAGCTCCGACTGCCCGTCGACCTGGACGTGCGTCTCGCAGCCCCAGCCCGTCAGCAACATCTGCGCGGGTCCCGCAAGCTTCGACGGGGCCGTTCCCACCTGCGGCACTCTCGATCCCGCGCCCGCACAGACGCTCTGCGAGCCGCCGTACGAAGGCCTCGGTGTGAGCCCTGGCGGGGCGTCGCTTTCGGCCGGAGGCGGCGATGCCCCCGTGCCTGCCCTCGCGCAGAACGGGGCGGCGGACGGCGGCACGTCGGGCTCGAGCTCGGCGCCCACCGGTGCCACGGGTGGTTGCCAGGTCGTCGCCCCCGGCGCGGCCCCCGGCGCCGCTTCGCTCTTCACTCTCCTCGGCCTCGCCGCTCTCGCCCTCCGCCGCCGCTCGCAATCGCGGTCGTAGCTGGGCACCCGGTCCCGCCCTTCACTTGATGAAGTACCCAGAAACCCGCCATCGTCCGTCCGGCTCTTTCATCGGAGTCACAGTCTCGATGGCGGTCTTCTTCTTTTCAAAGCTCGTATCGAACTGGACAACGACGTATTCCCCATCGGGTACTCCCGGCAAGGTCGTCATGTACCTGGCCGACTTCAGCGTTCGCGAAAGCACCTTCCCGAGAGGAGTTCGCGCGGCGTTGTCCGCTTTCTCCCAGCCCTGTTGATCGACCGCCCTCTTGAAGGGGGCCGCCGCTTCGGCCCAGCTCTGCGAGATGTTGCTCGCGTCCACCAGAGAGAGCCACGCTTCGGCGGCGGATTGGGCGGCCTTTTCGTTCGTCACGGGGACAGCCAGTGCCGCCGCGGTGCTCGTCGGGCCCTGGGTGGAGGTGTCTGTCGCCTTCTCACAGGCACAACCGCAAACGAGCACCAGCACCGAGAGGAGGCGCCGCGCCGGGAGTCTCGCCAGCTCCTTGAACCGTTCGTGGGACATGTCACAAGACGCTATCGCTCGTGGGCGACAGGGGCAACGCGAGCGCGCCCCGGCGAATCCAGCAACCATTGAACCCTTCGGCTACGCTCGCCTCACCATGTTCGCTCGCTCGCTCTGCTACGTGGCTCCGCTCGTAGTTGCCCTCTCGTGCGCCCCGGCACCGGAGACCGCTGCCCCCGCGACGCCGCCCGCTCCCTCCGCCAGCGCGGCACCTCCCGCCGTCGCCGCAGCAGCGGCGAGCGACGCACCGAGCGATGCGCCGGCCGCGCACTTCCGCTCGCTCGACCTGACCAACGCGTGTCCAAAAGAGATGCACCTCTATTACGGCGAGCATCCCGGCGACGGGCACGGACAAGGGGCCACCGTTCCCGCGGGCGCGACCACACTGATTCCGCGCGGAAGCGATGGGACGGTGGTCGTCTGGGTGGTCGACGACAAGGGCTTTGGGCTCGCGTCCGTCCAGGTCACGCGCCACATGCGGCACGTGCGGGTCAAGGCGGACTGCTCGGGCATCGAGGCAGACTCGACGCGTTGAGGTCGAGGTCGCCGCGTCATCCTCGAGAGCGTCGCTTGCGCCAGCGGCGGCGAGCGCCAGGCGCAAGAATCACGAAGACCGCGAGCGTCGACGTGAGGAGACCCCACGAGAGCATCCGCGGGCGATACGTGAACTTCACCTCGCCCGCGCCCGGCGCGATGGGGACGGCGATCGCCCCCTTGTACTCGATGCCCGGCTTGCCGTTGGCGCGCCAGCTCGGGTCGTAGTTCATGTTGTAGACGAGGATCGACCCCGGGGCCGCCTCGCTGTAGTCGATCGTCGCCGTATTCGGCGTCCACTTCGTGACGGACGCCTTGCCCGACGCGCCGACGACGTAGGCCTCGCCCCGATAGTCCTTGGCGTCCGAGGCGATTGCGCCGGCGACGAGCCCTTGGGGAACGCCGTAACAGGCGATGACGCCCGTGTTGGCGAACATCGAGAGGAGCGTGGCTCCGGCCCAGTCCGGAGGCGAGTAGTTGAACGGCGACCTCGTCGCATGGTGAAACTCCGCGTTCGCGGCGATCGGCGGAGCCTCCATGAAGAACACGTGGTCGGTCGACTTGCGGCCCACCGACGCGATGTCCATCGCCGCCCAGTACACGGGCAGGAGCAGCACGAGGTCCAGCCAGCCCCACCGTTCGAGCACGCGATCCATCCCCCGGCCGACGAGAGCCGCGAAGCCGAGCATCAGCAGCAGGACGGCCGGAAAGAGGAACCGCGTCGGCACGTGCTGCGAAGAGAAGATGGGGAGCTCGTGGAGGAGGGCCCACGGCGCATGCTTGTCGAAGGCGCCCATGCCCAGGACGAGCAGCACGAGCCCCGTGACCCGCAGGGCGACTACCCTCGATCCACGCGCCGCGACGAGTCCGAGGAACATCGCGACGCCGGCGGCGGCCCCCACGTACATCCCGTACTCGTGCCACCCGTACGGCGACGCCGCGACGGGGGCCTGCGAGTACGACTGGTTCGGGTCGAACATCAGCGCGGCGAGCTGCCCGAGGTCGATGTGCTCGGTCGACTCGATCTTGCGCGGGAAGCGCAGCATCAGATCGATCATCGGGAAGAGCTTCGGCGCCGCGAAGGCGACGCTCGACACGCCTGCGATCGCGAGGGACAGGGCGGGCTGCAGCGTGCGGCGGGCCACGCAGAACGCGAGCGCATAGAGGCCGAGGACGAGCGCCGTGTGCGGGAGCGGATAGATGCCGCCGGAGTACGCAATGACGGCCAGGACGACGCCCGCGTACACGGCCCAGCCTTGCCTCTTCGGCTCGAGCGACACGTCGAAGAAGTAGAGCGCCAGCGGGAGCCATCCGTACTGCAGGTGCCATGTGTGGCCCGTCGCCGTCTGGAGCGCCCAGCGCCCGTTGATGGCATAGGTCACCGCCACGAAGGCGCGGATCGCGTTGCTCCTCGTGAAGCGGCTCGCGAGGAGGTAGCTCGAGACGAGGCCGGTGAGAGCGCCGCCGAGAACCTCGAAGCGCTCCGCGAGCTGGATGGGGAGGGCGAGATAGAACGGCAGGTACAGCGAGACGAAGTTCGTCGCCCCTTCGACGTACGCCCATCCAGGGAATCCTCCACACTGATACGGGTTCCACCAGGGGGCCTCGTGGTAGCGCTTGATGCTGAGCGGCGTGATGTAGCGGTAGACCGAGTGCGCGTCCCAGTCGTGGAAACCGTACGCCATGCGATCGTGGAAGAAGGGCCCGATTAGCTCGCGCAGCGCCATCACGAAGACGATCGCGACGCCGACTACGCCGAGCGCGTGCCAGCGCAGCGCCGGCGTCGTGACGACCGTACGGACTCGCGACCACGCCCCGCGTGTCAATCCGCGGAGTGCCGCTCGCCAGGGCGCCATGGGCCGCGCACTCTAGCAAGGGTTTGCCGCACGCAAAGCGCTCCCCCGCCCTCGACATCGCCGCCGCCGTCCGTTACGTACGTGGGCCTCATGCCACCCCTAGCCGTGGCCCGGCGCGGCCTCGCGAGAGCGCTCGACGGCTACCTGCTCCGGGACGCGGAAGAGGCCGCGCAGGCGCGAAGCGACGCCCAGCAGGACGCGATCGTGCGCTACTGCGACGCCGCCCGGAGTCGCATGAAGGCGGCGGACGCTCTCCTCGAGCCGTCCGAGGCGCTGGGGGCCCTCGCGCTCTATCGCGATGCCGCGGTCCTTCTCCTGGCGGCGCTGGCGAAGGCGAGGGACGCCGGCGCCGGATTGAGCGCGAAGCCGTCCGAGGCATGGTCGATCCTCGACGACGCTGCGACCCCTTCGGGCCGACCGGCGGGGTTCGACGAGGCGCGCGCCGTTCTCGAAGAGGATGGCGTGCTGGCGATCGATGCGCTCTCGCCTGACGATCGCCTCGCGCTGCGCACGGCCGCGCAAGAGGCCGTCCGTTGGCTGGCGCGGAGCGTCGACGCTCGCCCCGTCCGCGTCCTGCGGGCCGTCCGCTGGTTGCGGGTCGGAGTCGTGGCGGCCTTTGTGCTCGGGGTCCTCGGGTGGGCGATCTTCTGGCGGCCGAACATCGCCCTCGGGAAGCCCGCCTCCGCGAGCTCGCTCGTCCGTACCTCGCCGCCCGCGACGGGAGTCACCAACGGAATCATCGAGCCCAGCTTCGGAGTGCAGACCACGTTCGAAGACCAACCCTGGGTGATGGTCGATCTCGGCAAGCCCCACGCGCTCGGCGAAGTCCGCGTGTACAACCGCGGCGACGGCTGGGCCGACGAAGGTCTGCCGTTCGTCCTCGAGGTCTCGATCGACGGGGTCAACTGGACGGTGATCGATCGCCGCGCGGCTTCGTTCTCGCAGGTCATTCCCTGGAAGGCCAAGGCCCACGGAGCCCGCGGGCGTTACGTGCGCCTGCGGTGCCCGCACCGCGGATACATCGCCATCGACGAGATCAAGGTATTCGAGTGAGGACGAAGGAGCATGGACACGCGGCGCCGCGGGCCGCAACATGGGTCTCATGCAAGAGGTCGCTCCGTATGCGGTCTACCGCATGGCTCCGCCGATCCCAAGGCTCGAGGTGCGGTACATGGGCACGGGCGGCGGCCTCTTCTTCGTCGCCATAAAGAACCTGCTTCTGACGCTGATTACCCTCGGCATCTACTCGCCGTGGGCCCGCACCGAGCGGCGCAAATACCTCTGGCAGAACGTCGAAGTCGGCGGCCAGAGGCTGCGTTACCACGGCACCGGCGCCGAGCTCTTCGTCGGCTATCTCAAGGTGGCGCTCGTCTACGGGGTGCTCTTCGGCGTGCCGATGGTCATCTCGATGGTCAACAGCATCGCGGGCTTGATCGTGCAGGTCCTTGGCTTCTTCGCGATCGTCCTCCTCATTCCCATCGCCATCTACGGATCCCGCCGGTATCGGCTGAGCAGGACCAGCCTTCGCGGCGTGCGTTTCGGGCAGGATCCGGGCGCGAAGGGGTTTCTCCGCGTCTACCTCGTGACGTTCCTGCTCTCGGCGGTGTCGTTCGGCCTCTACATGCCCGTCGGGCAGAACCACCTTCACGAGTACCTGACGTCCAGGTCCCGGTACGGCTCGGAGCGTTTTGCCTACGACGGCTCGGACTCCGACGCCTGGCGCATCGTCTTCGTGGGGATGCTCCTCTCGATGGTGACGCTGGGCATCTATTACCCCTGGTACATGGCCGAGTTCGCGCGCTTTCGCGTCTCGCACACCATCTTTCAAGGAGCGCGAGGGCAGCTCGATCTCACGGGCGGCGACGTGTGGAAGATCCTCCTCGTCGCGGTCTTCGGGACGATCTTCTCTCTCGGCATCGCCGTACCGTGGATAACGACGTATGCCCTCCGCGTCGTCACGGCGAAGATCTCCTTCAACGGCCAGATTGACTATGCGCGGGTCGAGCAGCGTCCTGTGGAGGGTGGCGCCGCGGCCGACGACCTCGCGAGCGCGCTCGATGTCGGAATCGACCTCTGACGTCGCACGGGCGTCGGGCGAGTGGGCGGGCGGCGAAGTGGCCGCCCTCGTCCCCGTTCACCTCGAGATGCGCGACGGCTGTCTGCTGGTCGTCTCGACCGACGGCGTGACGACGTTCGCGCGGTGGCCGATTGCAACGCTGCGGCTCGACGCGATGCACGAGGGCAGCCTCGCGCACATCGAGTCGTCGAGCGACCCGGGCCGCGCCGCGACGACGGTCGACGACGCGTTTCTCGCGGCGCTTCGTGCCGCGGGGGCGCGCCGTGCGGGTCTTCCCGTGCGGCGTCGTGGGGCCCTTGCCCTCGCGTGCGCGGCGGCGGTCGTGGCCATCTTCGGCGGGCTCTACGCCGTCGCCCCGTGGGTCTCGCGCGCCATCGCCCAGCGGGTCCCGCTCGACGTGGAGAGGCGTCTGCAACCGCGCTTTGCGGGGTTGTTCGAATCGAGGACCTGCCGCACGCCGGGCGCGCAGGCCGCGCTCGTCGTCCTTCGCGATCGCCTCGACCCCACGGGGTCGATTCACGCCGACGTCCGCGTCGTGAACCTCGACGTGCCGAACGCATTCGCGCTGCCCGGGGGCACGGTGCTTCTGACGCGCGCGCTCGTGGAGGGGGCGGAGAGCGGCGAGGAGGTGGCCGGCGTCCTCGCGCACGAGATGGCGCACGTCCGTCACCGGCACGTCCTCGCCGAGCTCATTCAGGACACGTTCATGAGCAGCGTGTGGGCCGCGACGATGGGCGACTATTCGAGCCTGCTCGTCGTGGACCCTCGCACGCTCGAGCACCTCATCGAGCTCCGTCAATCGCGCGACGTCGAGGCCGAGGCCGATCGCACCGGCCTCGCGATGCTCGCGGATGCGCGCGTCTCACCGGCGGGGCTGGCGGCATTCCTCGAGCGAAATGGCTTCGCTGGAGGCGACGGCGAGCTCACGTTCCTGTCGACGCACCCGTCGACGGCGAACCGGTTGCAGGTGATCCGCTCGGCGCCGGTGGTCGAGGGGCCGCCCGTGCTGACACCCGGGCAACTCGACGCGCTTCGCAAGGCATGCGCGGGGGAACCGGAGATCCGGTCGCTGCGGGACTTGTTTCACTGAGACGAGCGCGAGACGCGCCTAGCGGCGTACCGAGAATCCGACGAACGGCGTGGCGGCGGGCTCCTGTCCGCTCAGCCCGACGTACGTGCCGACGTCGATCTGCATGTCGCGCGCGAACGCCCACAGCGCGCCGGTCCCGAGGGCCACGTCCCAGCCCGTCGCGTAGGCGTCGACGAACACGCCGAGGTTCGCGCCGATGCTGTAGGTCAAGGCCGATGCGAGGACGAGCGCTTCGGCGGGCTTCGGCCTCTCGCTGAAGAGCACTCCGGCGTTCACTTCGAGCTCGAGGTGGAGCGGGAGCTCCCACGCCAGGAACAGCAGCGGGCCGGCGCGCAGCGACTCGGCGGGTGCGGGCGCGACGGGCAGGAACACCCACGGTACGAACGTCAGCGCGGGCACGGCGCCGCCGCCTTCGACGAAGTTCCACTTCGCGCGCACGCTGAGCGGACCGGGCGGGGCGAATGCCTTCAGCGCGGGGACGTAGTCCGCGTGCTTGAAGAGCATCTCCACGTCGACGTGCGAGGCGACGCCGAACCGGTATTCGTCGTCGAAGAGCACGAGGTGCGCGCTCCGTGGGCCCCTGCGGTCGTCGATGTCCCCTCCGAGTTGCAGGGCCGCGACGGCCGACTCGATCTGGACGTGGCCCGCCGCGACGACGTGGGGCGTGTCCGTCTGGTGCGGCCGGTCCGTGTCGATGACGCCGAGGCATTCGTCGGGCACGGGAGACCACAAGCCGTGGGCTCCGCTGCAGCGAGGACTGGTCGGCTCGTCCGATGCCGCGGCGTCGGCGGCTACGAGCGGCACGAGGAGGAGCATGGTCCATGCCGGGTGGCTGGCCAGCCGCCCTTTGCGATGCCAGCTGGTCGCCACCTCGTAGTAGACTCCCGGTCCCCCAACGGGGGAGGATTGGCCCGATTTGCTCGGCGACGAAGATCTCCTCGCGCGAGTCGAAGCGCGCCTCGGTACGGTCCTCCGGGACAAATACCACCTCGACCGCGTGCTCGGCGTCGGCGGGATGGCCGCCGTGTATGCGGCCACCCACCGCAACACGAAGCGCTTCGCCGTCAAGATGCTTCACCCGGAACTATCGTTTCGCGCGGACATCCGCACGCGATTTCTGCGCGAGGGTTACGCTGCGAACTCGGTCGGTCACGCGGGCACGGTCGCCGTGCTCGACGACGACGTCACGGAGGACGGCGTGGCGTTCCTCGTGATGGAGCTGCTCGAGGGGGAGACCGTAGAAGAGCTGTGGCAGCGCTCGGGCCGAAGGCTCTCCCTTGAGCAAGCGCTGTTCATGGGACATCGGCTCCTCGACGTCCTGTCTGCCGCGCACGCGAAGGGGATCGTCCACCGTGACATCAAGCCCGCGAATCTGTTCCTGACGCGGACGGGCGAATTGAAGGTGCTCGACTTCGGCATTGCGCGGGTGCGCGACGCGGCCTCGACCAGCGCGACCCAGACGGGGGCGGCGATGGGTACGCCCGCGTTCATGGCACCGGAGCAGGCGCAGGGAAATACGTCGGAGATCGACGCAAGGACGGATGTCTGGGCCGCGGGCGCAACCATCTTCACGGTGGTCTCCGGACGCTTCGTGCACCAGGCGGACAACGCGCACCAGATGATCGTCAGGGCGGCGACGCAGCCCGCACTCTCTCTTGGTGCCGTGCTCCCCGATGCGCCCCCCGCTCTCGTGGGGGTGGTCGATCGCGCGCTCGCCTTCGAGATGGAGTCCCGCTGGCCGACGGCCTCGGCCATGCGTGACGCGATTCGCGATGCGAGCCTCGCGGTGCTCGGGCGGATTGCAAGACCTCCGGAGTCGCAAGACGCAGGCGACGCCGCTCTGATGAACACGGTCCCCTCCGACGTGCCTCTCGCGGTCCCGGAACAGAACGTCGCTCGGGGAGTGTCGGCTCCTTCGCCGGCCGCGGTCGGATTGTCGACGGCGAGGCCCGTGTCGGCAGGAGGCACGCAGTCCGAGCACGCGCCGGCGCCTCGGGCGGGCCGCGCGTGGGTCCTGAGAGCCGTGATGTCGGCCGCCGTGCTGGCGCTCATCGTCGCGGCGATCGTCAGGATTCCGCGGCCACGGCCTGCCGACAAGGACAAGCTGCCGCTCGACCTCGCCATCCCGACCGTCTCGATCCGGCCACAAGTCCAGGAGGAGTTCCGCAGAGCGGTGCAGGCCTACCTGGACGCCGACGTCGAGGCCGCAGAGCGCGGCTTCATGCAGGCGCAGGCCGACGAACCGAAGCAGCCCTGGCCGCGACTCGGCCTTGCCCTGACGTACGCCATGGAGCAGCGCTTCGACGAGGCCGCGGCGGCGCAGGCCTCGGCCCTCGACCTCGTGCGGACGGAGAAGACGGGAGATCCGCGTGACCAGCAGCTGCTGGAGCTGCTCGACCTCTCCGACTCGCCGGCATTCGCCGCGCGGTACGCCGCCTACCTCGCGGAGAATCCCCACTACTTCGTCGCCCAACAGGCCATCGCGTATTACGGCATCGACTCCGACTCACGGGACGAGCGCGTGCATCGCTTCGACGTCGCGCTGGCGATCGACGACAGCCATCCGGTCACGTACCTCGCGGAGTCGTGGCTCTTCCAGAAGCTGGGCGAGGCGGAACCCGCCAAGACCGCGCTGGCGGCCGGGCTCGCGCGCCGTTCGACCGCGCCGTGGCTGCTCGACCAGCGCGGCGTGCTGCGCCTGGCGGAGGGCGATGTCGCCGGAGCGAAACAGGACTTCGAGAGGGCCATCGCCGACGGTCCCCGGCAAACTCTGGTCCACTACGCCATGGCGCTGCTCCGGTCCGGGGCCCCAGGCGACGAAGAGCTACGCGCGCGGCAGGTTGACGCGATGCTCTCCATCCCGAACGCCGACCTCCGCGTCGAGGCCGTGGGCCAGCACGTCGTGGCGCTGTACGCACGCGGCCGCGCGGGTGCGGCGGACACGCTCCTGGCGACCCTGCTGCAAACCAGCATGGGGCACGCGAAAGCGGGAACGATCATGCGAGCTCTGCTCCCTCCGATCTGGGTTGACGACGCCCTGGCTCGTTACGACGACGCGCAGAAGCATCTCGCGACCCTCGAGACGCTTTTTCGCAAGCCGGACATGGGCCAGGCCAATCTGCGCCAGGCGCAGTGGATGCTCACCGCGCTCCAGGGGATCGTCGACGCCGAGACCGGGAAGCTCGCGGAGGCCAAGGACGAGCTTCGCTCGCTGTCGGACGTGACGACCACAGAGACATTGCACCGTGTCCTCGCGGCCGAGCTAGGCGGCCGGATCCGGCTTCGGGACGGTGGTCCGATCGGGGCGACGATCGCGGGACCCAGCCTGGTCTTCCGCGTGCGTGCGGCGCATCTCACGGCGAGGGTGGGGGAGCGGGACAAGGACGCCGCGGCCGCCGAGAAAGGGTACGCGTCACTCGCCGACGTCGCGTCCCAATGCTCGAACGCCGATCTCGCCATCGTGCTCACGTGCGCGCCGTACGTGGCCGATGGCCTGGCGCACCTCGCCACGCTTCAATCGAAGCAGGGGCGGCACGCCGACGCCGCGCGCACCCTCCGGATCTTCGATGCGATGTGGCCATCCCCCGACCCGGACCTCGGGCCGGTAAAGATGGTTGCTCCGCTCCGGGCGGGGACGCGGCCGTAAAGGTCAGTATCCCAATCCCAAGTCACTCGGGGTGCCCGGGCGTGGGGGCGCTCCCGAGCGCCCTGCATTGCAGAGCGGATCGCCCGGAGCGCAACTACGTGGTTTGGCGGGCGCCGCGACGGCGCTCGGTGGCAGGACCGATTTAGGTGGTGGCACGGCCTTGCCGACCGCCGGTGAGGCGCTTGCTTCGGAGGGGGACAGCCCGAGCTGGATCTCCATCGTTGGCGGGACCGGGGCGTTGGAAGTCGCGATACCCGCGCCAGGCGCAGGGAACGCGGGCGCTGCGCTGTGCGAGGCTCGCGAAAAGACCACCCACGCCGCGGCCGCGCCAACCGCCAATAGAGTGCACAGTGCGAGGGCGACGATTCGCCGGCCCCTTCTTCCGTGCCATGAAACTCCCGATTCGGACGGGGCCATTGAGGTGCACACGCTCTACGAGGAAACCTCGTGGCTGGCCAGGGCTTAAGAGCCTATATAGGCTACGCGCTCAGCGAGACCTGCGCGTTGCCTGCGATGTCGCCCGGCGCAGGTTGACGCCCGACGAGGCCCATCGTGAGCGACCAGAGCTTCTCCTGCGCTGCCTCGTCGCGCGCTCCGCGCGAGGCGGGCTTCACGCGCGACTTCTCGAAGTACTCGCCGGTGGTGCCCGCGAGGTCCGGGGCCGACGCCACGTAAAGGGAGCACGCCGCGCCCTGACCGGGCGTGAGGAGGAACAGATGCATGAGCGCCATGAGGGGACGCGGATACGTGCGCGTCAGCTCGGTCGCGACGACGCCCGGGTGGAGCGCGTTGACGGTGACCCCCGACCCTTTCAGGCGACGCGCGAGCGCTTTGGTGAACAGGACGTTCGCGAGCTTCGACTGGTTGTACGCCGCGATGCCGCTGAAGCTTCCGTGCTCGAGCTGGAGGTCGTCCCACGCCATCTTTCCGCGGTAGTGGAGACCCGACGACACCACGACGATGCGCGACGGGGCGCTCGCCTTCAGCAGATCGAGCAGCTCGAGCGTCAAGACGGCGGTGCCGACGTGATTGACGCCGAAGGTGCTCTCGAAGCCGTCCTTCGTCGTCGCCCGTTTGCGGACGAAGAGGCCCGCGTTGTTGACGAGCACGTCGAGGCGCCGGTAGCGATCGCGGAAGTCGGCCGCGAATCGTCGTACTTGCGCGAGGTCACCGAGGTCCAGCGCCATGACCGCGATGTCCGCGTCGGGAGCGTCGCGGACGATGTCCGCCCGCGCAGCCTCTCCCTTGGCCACATCCCGGCATGCGAGGACCACCCTGGCGCCCAGGCTTGCCAGCCCCCGCGCGGTCTCTTTGCCGATCCCGGTATTCGCGCCCGTGACGATGACGACCTTGCCCTTCATGCCTTGTTCTGATGCCGCCCGCAGAGGAGGGTTCCGGCCTTCCCCCTCGCCAGACCGTGCGGGGGCGGATGCGAGTGCAGCGAACCGTGTACCCTGGGCCCCCGCTCGCCCGAGGGCGAGGAGCGAAGCGCGCACCGGATGCCCCGCGTCAAGAATTACGGCAGGACGTGGACCTTCCGTCCCTCCACCATCGTCTATCCGGAGAGCGCTGCGCAGCTGCAGGCGGTCGTGGCAAGCGCGCGCAAGGTGCGGGTGATGGGCTCGCGGCATTCCTGGTCGAAGGGCATCCACACCGACGGCACCCTGGTGTCGCTCGATCGGATGAGCCGGCTCGTGCGAGTCGACAGGGAAAACCTCCGCGTGACGGTGCAGGCCGGGATCAAGCTCGGGGACCTGATCGCGCGGCTCGAGGAGTACGGGCTCGCCCTGACCAACCTGGGATCCATCGACGAGCAGTCGTTGGCCGGGGCGATCTCCACCGGGACGCACGGAACCGGCAAGGCCTTCCGCTGCCTGGCGGCACAGGTCGAGAGCCTCGAGCTCATCGACGGGACGGCGACGCCGAGGCGCTTGAGCAGAAGCGATCCCGACTTCAATGCGGTCGTCGTCGGCCTGGGGTGCTTCGGGGTCGTTCACGAGCTCACGCTCTCGGTCGTCCCGTCCTTCCGGATGCACGCCGTCACCGGAACGACGAAGTTCGACGAACTCGTCGACCACCTCGACGACTACGTGGCCGGCTACGACCACTTCAAGCTCTGGTGGCTCGTCCCCGGCGACACGGTCATCCTCTTCCAGAACAACCGGACCGACGCCGCCCGCAACGACAGCACTCTGAAGCGCTGGTTCACGGACGAGGTTCTCTCGGTCACCGTCTACCGCGCCCTCATCGCCCTTGAGTCGCTCGACAGAAAGAGGCTCGTCCCCGCGATCAACGAGATCATGACGAGAGAGATCGGCAGGCCGCACGACCGGATCTGCGAGAGCCCCATCGGGTTCCTGGTCCCGTCGCCCCCCGTCCACCGCGAGACCGAGTGGGCCTTCGACTACGCGGACGCCAGGGACCTGCTCAAGGAGTACCGGGAGCTGCTCTCGGGCAGCGGTCACACGTACAACTTCATCCAGGAGATCCGGTTCACGCGCGGCGACGACTTCTGGTTGAGCCCTGCCTACGATCGCGACTCGATCTGGCTGTCGATGTACAACATGGACCGCGCCGACCGCTGGGACGATCAGCTCGCGCGGTTCGAAACGTTCGCCGTGGCGCGCGGCGGCCGCCCCCACTGGGGCAAGGAGGCGAGCTTCGACCCGGGCTACCTGAAGAAGGCGTGGCCCAGGCTGGAGGATCTCCTCCAACTGACGCGCGCGTACGACCCGGAGGGGAAGTTCGTGAACGCGTGGGTGGAGCAGATCTTCGGGGCCTGAGGGGACGCGCGCTCCTACTAGGCGCTCACTGGCACTGGTGCTGCGGCAGATTGAGTACCTGCACGCACGTGTGCATGATTCCCACCATCGTGCAGTTCTGGCACATCAAGCCGCCAAAGCCGCATGCCGCGGTGCTCGTGCCCGGCTGACAGGTTTTGGTCGAGTCGCAGCAGCCGCTGTTGCACGAGAACTGCGTGCACGTGCCGGCGGTCCCCCCGCTACTGGAGCTGCTGCTGCTCGAGCCCCCGCTCGAGCCCGAGCTGCTCGGAGGCGTGCACGCACCGTCGTCGCAGCTGCCGCCCGAGGAGCAGGCCACGCAGGAAGCGCCGGACGTTCCGCAATTGTTCGGATCGGACGCTCCCGCGGACTGACAGTTGCCGCTGGAATCGCAACAGCCGCTGCACGTAGCGCTGCAGGATTCGGCGTCGGAGCCGCTGCTGGTGCCGCTCCCAGTGTCCTCGCCCGTCTCGTCCCCGCCCTCGGGCGCCGCGCTGACTCCGGAGCTCGAGGATCCGCCGCCGCTCCCACTGTAGGCAGCGTCGTCCCCTGGAGAGGGACTCGAGCCGCTCGACGAGGTGGACCCCGACCCGCTCGCTCCGCCCCCGCTGCTTCCGCTACCCGTCGCGAGGGCCGAAATGTTGGGTTGCTCCCCGGACGCACACGACACGGCCACGGCGGAAGCCGTCAGGCAAAGGCCGGCCAGTCCGGCGAGCGGCGCCGAGAAGACAGAAGCGAAGGATTGGCGACGCTCTCGATGCATTAGGCTCGACCTCGCTGTCAGCGGCCGGCGAGGTGCGCGGGCACTGGGTACTCAGTCTGACTGAGGAAGGGGCGAGCGTCCACGCCCTTGCGTCCTAACCTCCTGGCCCGCTTGTCGACGCGTCGGCTCTCGCGTCGGAGTCCCCGGCGTCCACGCAGGTCGTGCTCGGGTTGTTGACCGTGAATGTGGCCTGGGTCGGAGTGACAGTCGTGACGTCGCCGCAACAGGAGCTGGTCTGCGTCGAGGACGTAAAGGTCACGTCGGTCGAGTAGGTGAAGCCAGTCGCAAAGGTAAGCTCGACGTGGCACACGCCCGAACTTGGGCTGTAGATGTTGAGGCTGTTCTCAGGGACGTCGGTCGAGGGGTGTGGAAAAGAGCCGGCGCATGGGCCCGTGACCGCGACGTTCGTAAGGTCCGCTGCGGCGCAGGACAGGTTGAATGTCGCCGACTCTGTTGCCCCCGGCACACAGAGGCCGCTGCCGGGGATGGCTGCCGTACGCTCGCCCATGCGGCCTTCGGGGGACAGGAGCTCCTACGGCGGCGAGGCGAACGGCTGCACGCGGTCGAATACGTTGCGCCTCCGCCGCCGCTCCACGAGTCCGTATCGAGCCGCGCATCGTCGCGCGCGGCCGGGAGCGTTGCTGAACCTCGCCCGTGCCGCTCAGGGCGCGGACGCGGTCACCGCCGAGCGTCCGATCTCGCGGCCGTACCGGTCGCGGGCGACCACCTGCACGTAGGTCGGCAGCGTCGGGACGGAGATGCTCGTGTCGAGGCCGTTCCAGTCGGCCTCGGCGACGAAGCTCAGGCCGCGCGCGGAGGCGCTGCTGCCGCCGAGCACGTCCCAGCGCGCCACCTCGGTCGCGCCGTTCCAGATGGCGTGCACGGTCGGCGTCGACGCGTCACCCCCTTCGACCGTGACGGTCGGATCGGTATCGGGGGCGCCGGTCCACTCGAATCGGTACGCGCGATAGTCGTCGTAGCCCTCCGATACCGGCACCGTCGCGTCGAAGAGGAGGTTCCCGTCGGGATCGAACTCGGAGAAGCGCCCGAGCGCGCCCCAGCCCACGAAGGTGTCCCCGTTGTCGAGCGCCTGCGAGTTGCCCTGCGAGGGCGCCTGAAGCTTCTGCGGGTGCACGAACTCCCGCTCGAGGGTCGCGGTCTTCTGCACGTCATCGTGGCGGACCCAGATGACGCGCGAGTAGGGCAGGACCGGCGAGGGGCCGTTCGATTCGTTGTCGAAGATGCGAATCGTGCCGGGCGGCCCATCGGCCACGAGCGGATTGTGCTGCCAGGCGAAGGCGACGCCCGGGCCGAGCTCGAAGTCGCTGCTCTTTCCGCCGAGGCGCCAGATGATGGCGCCCGTATGCCGGTCGAGCTTGTAGACCGTCCAGGTGTGGCGAGACGAGATGATTAGGTTGCCGTCGACGTCGGGGTTCACCGCGTTGATGTGGAAATAGTCGTACGCCGCGGTCGACGACGTGGGCGGTGCGACGTGGCTCTCGCTGAGCGGCACGTGGTCGAGGCTGTGCCACTCGAACAGCACGGCGCCCGTGGCGATGTCGATCTCCTCGACCGCGCCCTCGGTGATGAGGCCCGAGCTCGGGCCGCCGACGGACGACAGATCGCCGTGGACGGTGTTGTAGACCGTGATGAGCGCCGTACCCTCGGGCGTCAGGCGGAACTCGTGCCCGTCCGCGCCGTCCGACGCGAGGTCGCCGCCCGAGGTCACCGACGCGATGAGATGGTACGACCGATCCGCGATGTGGTCGGTGCCGCTCTGCGTCCAGGTGAGGACCCGCTCCCCTCGATAGGTCTGGACGCGGAAGTCGGTGGCCTGCTGGCCGGCGGGGACCGGATAGAACCATACAGGCCGCCCCTGGTTGTCGACGATCTCGGGCCCGACGGGCCCGCTGAAGGTGGAGCCCGGGGGCGGAGGCGCCAGGCCGCCCGTCGGCGGGGGTGCCCCACCGTTCTTTGGTGCGACGAAGATGAGCCCGGGCGCCACGCGCGGGCTGGACTGCAGGACCGTAATCGCGGGCGGGACGGGCAGGCTGGCGCTGCCGCCCGCGCCGGCGTCGGCCGGGTCAGCGTGAGCTATCGTGCCGAATACGAAGAGCGCGAGCGCGCCGAGGGCGGCTCCGCGCGTCGCGCGCGAATGCAATGTGCTCATGGACAGGACCTCCGGGGAAGGCCCCCGGCCCCGGCGTCAGCCCGGACCGATCCGAGCGGAGCGACGCCGAAGCTGGGGAACAGCGCGCCGTCTGCCCGTCTGGAGAGACGCGCCGCGCCGAGAAGCACCCGAAGCTTTCGCTGTTCATGTCGCCCCGTCGGAATACGAAATACCTGACTCCCTCGCAAGCAAACATGATGTTACGTATTTGCGTTGGCGGCACGCGGGCGCCGCGCGAGCGATGAGCCCTCGATGGTCGAGGCAGGCTCTTGCGGGTCAGGCGGTGCGCCCAAGCTCGTCGAGGACCTCGCTCGGCGGGAGGGCCGCGAGACGGGCCAGCTCGGAGTCACAGGCGAGCGAGCGCGTGATCATCCGGTCGACGTAGAGCGTGCCGTCGAGGTGATCGGTCTCGTGCTGCATGATGCGAGCAGGCCACCCGTCGAAGCGGACGGACAGGGGACGACCCTCGGGGTCGACGCCGGTGACCTCCACCGACGCGGCGCGCCGGACGAGGGCGCCATACCCGCGGACGCTCAGGCAGCCCTCATAGAAAGTCACTTCGTCGGCGGTGAGCGCAACGACCTCGGGGTTCACGACGGCCATGAGCGGCAGAGCGACGCGGCTTCGCAGCGTGTGGGACTCGGGCGTCTGGTGGGCCATGCGCTCGGCGTTATCCTCCGCCACGAAGAGGCGCAGCGGCACGCCGATCTGGGGCGCCGCGAGCCCGACACCGGGGGCCGCGCGCATCACCTGGACCATGACCTCGACGAGCCGGGCGAGCGCGGGGGTCCCAATGAGCGACGCGGGGACGTCGTGGGCGCGGCGGCGCAGTACCTCGGCGCCCGCCTGGACGACTGGCGGAGCGGGCGGCGCTGCGACGAGCCAGGCTTCGAGGTCGAAGGGCACGGGAAGGCCAGGGTAGCAGTGTCGTGGGGCCTTGGCCCCCTCACCTCGGTCTCAGGGCGAGGCCGACTCCGTCGCGACGGCCTGACGCGGCTTGCCGGCCACGGGCCGCGAGCGGCGGGCCGTTACCACGATGGGCAAACCTGCTCCGGGGGCGAGCGTGATGGATCGGCGCACGACGCGCACGTTGTCCTTGGCGAGACGCGCGTCGACGCGCGGCAGCAGGGTCGAGAGCACCATCTTCATCTCGTAGACGGCGAAGGCGGCTCCGATGCACCGTCGGAGCCCCCCGCCGAAAGGCAGCCACTCCGACGGCGATGGTTTGAACGTCAGGAACCGTTCCGGCCGGAAACGCGTCGGATCCGGGTAGAGCGACGGCCGCCTGTGTACGAGGTAAATCGCCGGGGAGACGATCGTGCCGCGCGGCAGGTCCATTCCGCCGATCCGCATCGGCTGCTTGAGGAGGCGGCCCACGACCGGGACGATCGGTTGGAGGCGAAGCGACTCCTTGACCGTCGCGTCGAGCAGGGGAAGCTTGGCGATGCGCTCGGGATCGCCCGCGGCCGTGGCGATCTCGTCCCGCAGCCGAGCGACCAGGTTCGCGTCCGGCAGGATCCACCGCAGAGCCCAGGCGAGAGAGGTCGCCGTCGTCTCGTGGCCGGCGAGCAAGAGGGTCACCAGCTCGTCGTGGATCTCGTCCTCGCTCAGCGGCTGCCCGGCCTCGTCGCGGGCGTCGAGCATCATCGCGAGCACGTCGGTGCGGCCGGCGGTCCCCCGCTCGCGGCCGGCGCGGATCTCTTCGCGTAGGATCTCGCTCGATCGCGCGCCGACGTCCTGCAGGCGTTTCCAGGGCGTCAGCCGCCCCAGGTCGCGCTGCATGAACGGAAAGAGCAGGAGGGGCGAGGTGCCCGTGTCGAGGAGGTCCTTGAGCAGGCCGGCCAAGCGGCGAAAGCGCGCTCCCTCTTCGACGCCGAAGACCGTGCGGATGATGACGTCGAGCGTGACCGACTGCATCGGCTTGTGGACAGCGAAGGGTCTCCCGATCGGCCAGCCGTCGATCGAGCCGTTGGCGAGATCGATCATCGTGCGGCCGTAGGCGTGCATCCGCTCGCCGTGAAAGGCCGGCTGCATCATCTTCCTGTGCCGCTGGTGGGCCGCGCCGTCGAGCAGGAGGAGCGAGCTCGGTCCCAGGAACGCCTTGAGCACGGCGTTCGCTTCCCCCGCGTGCGCCTCATCGGGGCCGAGCGCAAAGACCTGCTTTACCGTCTCGGGGTCCGAGACGATGACCACCGTGAGCATCGCCAGGCGCAGCGTGAACGTGTCGCCAAAGCGGGCGTGCGCCTGCTCGAGAAAGCCGAACGGGTCGCGCAGCCAGCGGACGGTGTTGATGGCGACGAGACCGTCGGGGCCGGGAGGAAGGGGCATGACCGAAAGGTAGGGCCGGCCGCGGCGCGCGACCAGGGTGGCGGCCTCGTCCGGGTACGCGGCCTTGCCGTTGGCCTTTAGGCGCCACCCTGAATGGCGACGGTTACCGTCTTGGACTTCTCGATGACGGCCGGCACCTCGGTCTTGATGTCGCCCATCGCGCTCGTCGCCTTCTGAATGCCTATGATGACCGAAGGCAGCGTCGTCAAGGCCTTGAGGCCGGTGAAGTCCGACTTGGCGCTGACAACGAGCAGTATGCCCTGCTTGGCGATATCGATCGATTTGGGCACGACTGGGGCGAGCTTCACTGGAATCGCGGCGACGTCGGTGACAACGTTCTTGTAGGCGTCCACCAAGACCTGGTCATCGGTGGACAGGGTCACGCCGGGGGTGGCGACCACGTTCACGTCCGCGCCGATCGGGGTGACGTTGACGGTTACGGTTACCTTGCCTTTGAGCTTCCCGCTGATGTTCTTGATGGCGGTGTCGAGGTCGGTCGCTTCGGTGACGTTCATGGCCTTGTTCAACGTCGCCGGCGCAGCATCCAGGGCGGCCTGCGCGTCCGCAACGAGTTGTTCCAGTGTTACGACGTCATTGAAGAACTTGTCGTACTTCGGGTTGCCGACGTTCGGCAGGTCAAGCCTGGCCTTGACGGAAACCGACGCGCTGGCCGAGCCTCCGGTGTCCGCGTGCGCGCCTGCCAAGCCGCCGCCACAGGCGGAGGTCGCGGCGACCACAGACAGGCCGATAACCAAAGCGAACTTCATCGTCACGCGTTTCATTGTGCTCCCCTCCAATTCACATTCTGAAAGACGCCGCTGGGGCGCCGATTGTGACTGGCGCTTTCCAGACACGACCTGGCCCCGGACACGTTTCCGCTACCGTGGTCGTGCGCAGGAAGCAACGCCCGAAGGCCCTTGGGATCTCGAATTCCGACAATCGGATGGGGGCGGGCGGATAGGCGGTAATGACTGACGTCTCGCCAGGAGCTCCCTTGGCCCGGACACCCCTGCCCTCGCGATCTCCCCGCAGGATTCCGTGGTCCGTCGGCCGGCCTGGCCTTTGCTTTCCCATCGCCGCATACTTCCGGAGAACCGGCCTCGCATGGAACCCACCGACGCGACCATCGAAGTCCTGAAGGGCATCCGTGAAGAGCTGCGCGGCACCAACGCGCGCCTCGACGCAACGAACGTGCGGCTCGACACAACGAACGTGCGCCTCGAGCGGGTGGAGCGTCGGCAGGCGGACACGGAGGTCCGACTGGCGACCGAGCTCGCTGCCGTCGTCGGCGCCGTGCACGAGGTGCGCGACCTGCTCCGCGAAGACCGGCAGCTTCGCGACCGCGTCGCCGATCACGAGCGACGCCTCACCGCGGTGGAGACGCGGTTCGGCGGATAGGGTCACGGTTAGGGCCGCTGGCCCCGAACGGTCCTGTCCCTCAGTCGGCACCGCTGTCGACGAGAGGCACGCAAGAGCCGTTCACGCACATCTCGCCCGCATCCGCGTCGCATGGCGGAAAGTTCGGACCGTAGAGACTCTCGAGCGGGAAGCCGCCCAGGCACCGCACGGGTGATCCTTGCCAGCAGCCATAGCCGTCGCGAGCGCACTCTGTAACCGGGGCGGAAGTGAGTGAGCAATTCGCCTGCCCCTCGGCCTCGACGCAATAGTTCGGGCATGCATTCGGACTGAAGGGCCCCCACGTGAGGTAGGTCCCGTCGACCATCTCGCCGAAGGCCGTACTACACAGGAGCATTTGTGCCCCTTGGCACTTCGTCTGACCCGCCGCCGGGCACTCATTGTGACCACAAGCGCACAGGGCGGCCATGCTGAGAACAGCGACGAGAAAGCGACTCCGTAATATCATCGTGCCTCGTCCCACTGTAACAGCCGGAGACTCTCCCTCAACTGCAACTACCCGTCCCCGCTCGATGCAAGTAGCTGCTTTGCTGTGATGGTCGAGTGGACTCCAGCTTCGGAATGCGGTGCGCGCGGACGCCCTAGCTGCACGAGTTCGAGGATGGGCGTGCCGCCGCGCCCCCTCACTTCGGTTTGCCCTCGAGGTCCGGGTCCGGATGCGTCCCATCTTGCACCGCCTTGCGGGCCGCCTTCACGCGCGGGTCGCTCTCCCCGCCCGGGTCCATCTTCTGCGCCTCGTTGAGCTGCCTCTCGCACTGGCCCCAGAGTCCGTCCTCGCACGAGACGTATGCCTCGTCGCGGACCTTCGCCGCGAGCTCCTGGGGGCTCGGTTGCCTCGGCGGCGGCTCGGGCTCCTTCTGGATGCGCGGGGGCTCCGGCTGCAGCCACGCCTGAATCTCGTCCCGCTTCGCGAACGCGGTCAGGACGAGGACCACGATCGCCGCCGCCGCGAGCCACGGGACCCACGTCATTTGTCGAGGTGATGCGCCGCCCCGCTTCTCACGGCGGTCAATCTGTTCGACCCCCCGAGGCCGCGACGTCGCCGCCGCGGGCACGTGCGCGTCGGGCGATGCCGCTTGCAGCATGTCCATGCCCACGTCGGCGGCCTCCGCGGGATCGATCCCCGCCGCAATCAGCTCGCGGTCGACGGCCTCGTGGTCGAGCGCCGCGATGCGTGCCAGCTCGGTCTCGTCGGCGCGCGCGAGCTTGGCCTCGTCGGCGATCGCCTCCAGCTCTTGCCAGACCTGCGCGGTGGTCCGCTTCGAAGGCGTCGTCATGACCCCACCTCCGTTTCGCTCGGCGTCGGCTCTGGAGCTCTCGGACCCTCGGGCGCGGCGCGAACGGTCCGACCGCGCGCCTCCTTGATGCGCTCCACGTGGTACGCGATGCGCTTGCTCGCTTGGTAGATCTCTGCAACCGCGCACTTGAGGTGTTCGGCTTGCGTCGCCGCGTCGTCGATCCCGCGGTAAAGGAGGTCGATCTTGCCGAGGGCTATGGTGTCCCCGGCGAGGCGGGCGCGCAGAACAACCATCTCGCCCTCGAGCTCGGAAGCTTCGTCTTCTTGCACCATGCGCTGCTCGACCGTCGGCGCGGGGTCCACGCGCAGGTCCTTTCCCCGCTCGTAGGGGACGAACGGGTGCCGACGCTCGCCGCGCCTGCTGTTAGCGAGGGCCGAATTCATCAGGCTCCCGAGGTGCTCCTTCAGGTTCGGCTGCTCGTCGGGGTCCCACGGCGACCCGGCAGGGTCGATGGCCTTCGCCATCGCGTCCTGCGCTAGCTCCTTTGCATCGGCGAGGTTGTGGGTGAGCGAATAGGCGAGCAGGACGATCACTTTTCGCAGAGCCGCGTCCTCCCTGAGCAGCTCGAGGGCTGCGAGCGCGCCGGCGACCCCATCCGCCATGGTCGGACCCTACCACGCGCGCGACGGACCTGGTCAACGTGTCACGAAGGCTTCGCCTTGGTGCTTCCCACGATGCCGTTCGCCGTTCCAGCGCGGATCATCGCCCATCGATCGGCGTTCTTCGACGATAAGGGAGCCGTCGACCGCCCATGAATCTCGTTCGAAGGCGCGTCGGTCGTGCTTCATCGTGGATCAACCGCTGCCGACGGCCGACCGACGGCCCGTCATGGCCCATTCGCAGCGGCTCTTGGTCCGTCGACCGCGCCTTCGTCGTCGACGAATGACGGCCGATCGACGAACGATCGCCAGCGACGGACCGCAAGCGACGCGAGATCGTCCACTGATCGCGATTCCTCGGTCATCTACGACCGTGGATGGACGATGAACGTCCGTGACTGACGGATGAACCCAAAAATCGACCGCCCCGTGCTGATTTTTTCGGAAATCGTCCCTCCTCCGGAACTCTATTAATTGAGAGGCACGAAAGACGGCGCATGGTGCGCCGCCCGTCGGCCTCGTGTTTCCAACACCAAAGAGAAAGAGAGAAGAAGTTATGGCGAACAACAACCGTTCCACAATCGAAGCCCACGATGCGCAGGTCATCGTAGGCATCAAGAAGGACCTGCCGAACGTGTCGAGCCTGCCCCTGGCGGGCACGACATACACCATGACCGCGCTCGAGCAGCTCATTCAGAGCCGCATCGACGCGGCCAACGGGGTCGTCAACGCACGGGCCAACTGGATCCATGCCGCGGCGACCTACAAGGCGCTGAACACGCAAGTGACTCAGGTCGTCCGCGCCCTGCGTCAGTACGTGATCAACGCCTTCGGCCAGAACAGCCCCACGCTGGCCGACTTCGGCTTCACGCCGCCCAAAAAGGCGACGCTGACGCCGGAGCAAAAGACGGCGAAAGCCGCCAAGGCCAAGGCGACACGCGTGGCCAGGGGAACGAAGGGCAAGAAGCAGAAGGCAGTCATCAAAGGCACGGTGCCCACGACCGAGCCGGCGACCACGCCGCCTGCTGCTCCCGCCCCCGCGACCGCAGCTCCGAGCGTGACCGCCGCCCCCACCGGGACGACGACCGCGACCGGCGCCGCGACCGCATCCCGTCCGCAGTAATCCGCAGTAGTCCCGTAGTCCGTAGTTGCATCCGCTTCTCTCCCGGCTCCCCCGCATGGTGCGGGGGGGCTCGGGAGGGGAGCACCCCGAATCCAAAGGAGACATCCCATGAACACCGCAATCAAACACCCTATGCAGTTTCCCGCTTCATCCACCCCGCACGCTGACGCGCAGAACCAGACCGCTTTTGACGACCTGGTCCTCCGCGCCTCCCAGGGCGACCGACGCGCCATCGGCGCTGTCGCCATCGCCTTCGGCCCGCTGCTTCTCAAGGAGGCGAAGGCTTGCTTGAAGGGCTACGAGCACGAGGCGGACGACGTCCTTCAGGACTTCTTCCTCTCTCTGCTCGAGCGGCGGTCGCGCTTCGCACCGGCACGGGGTCGCGCGATCCCGTGGATGTGCGAGGCCGTGCAGGCGCTCGCGCGCGAGCGCAACCCGGACTGGGACCGGGAGCCGTAGACCGTGAGAACGAAGCGGCACGCAGGGGCGGGGTCCGGACGATGGGTCACGGCCCGCCCCTGTGCGGTGCGCAGATGACTCTGGACGAACAGCCCGATCAGGTTGGCCATGCCGAGCACGACCTCCGAGGTCGGGCTCGTCGAGGGCTTGCGGCGGCTCGCGTTTCCCGTGGCCGTCCGGCTCGTCCCGATGGAGTAGGGAGAGAGCCCGTCGGTAAAGGCGGTCGCGATGGACAGGGTGAATGCACGGCTTGTCAGGATGCCTCAATCGTCGGCACCTGCGTCAGGGCAGACCACCGGAGGACACTCCGCGACACCGTTCGTGCAGGTCGGCTCGCCCAGGTGGCAACCCACCGGGACATTCGGCTCGTTGCACACTCCGACGCTGGAGCAGGCCCCGTCCTGGCCCGCGTCCGAAGCGCCGACGACCGGACCGGAGCCCTCTCCTCCCGCCATGCCGTAACAGGTCGACACGGCGCTGCACGAGGGGGAGGTCAACGTGGCGAGGTCGCACTGGCTGACTTCCGCGTTGGTGCACGTCGTGAACTGGGCGACGGTCGTGGCGCAGTCGGGGGCGGTGAAGGCCGCAAGCTGGGAGATGCAGGCAGCTTGATTCGGTGCCGTGGGGGAAACATCGACTTGAACGCAGTGGAAAGCGCGACCGTAGCCTCCAACCCTCTGAGCGATCCAATCGCAAAGCGTCGCCTGCTCCGTCATCGACAGATCCACCAGCCGTGCGGACGCGTCGATGTCGGGCGCTGCTTCGTCCGGAGAGGCCGCACCGCTGCCGGAGCTTCCGCTGCACGCGGAAAGTCCATATGCGCAGACGGCCGTGGCGAGCGCAGTGACGATGAGCACCTGACGAGCAACGTTCATTTGGACGGGACACCTCCGCTCATCGCACTGCGCAACATCCGTACCGGCCGACTCGCGGCCGATTCCAAGGGCTTGCTGGAAGACGTGTGTGCCAACGGCTGCCAACCCTGACGCGAGCGTCGCGGCGGGCCCGGTGTCGTTTGGCCTCGGGCAGGAGCCAGGGCAAACTCGGGCATATGCACATCGCCACCGCGAGCTCAGGGACGGAGACGCCGGTTCGGAACGGGATCACCATCAGCGACGCGATCGCCTCCCACGCTCGCACGCGCCCGGCCCACACCGCCTTCGTCTGCGGCAGCGGGCGGGTGAGCTGGGCGGAGTTCGACGTGCGGATCAACCGGGTGGCGAACGCGCTCCTCGCGAAGGGACTGGCGAAGGGGGACAAGGTGGGTCTCCTCGCCCCGAACCGGATGGAGGCGGTCGAGATCCTGTTCGGCGTCATCCGGTCGGGCGGAGTGATCGTTCCCTTGCCGGTGCTGGCGCACCCGGACACGCTGGCGGCGCTGGTCATCGACTCGGAGGCGAAGGTGGTGTTCATCGCCGCGCCGTACGAGGGCCTAACCACGGCGATACGCGAGAGTCTGGGCGGCGAGGACGGCGCGGTCGTCGCCGTCGGCTTTCCGGCGGGGCCCGCGGTCGACTACGAGGCGCTGCTCGCCGCCGCCTCGCCCGGCGCCCCGAAGGTGTCGCTCGAGGGCGACGACGACTGCAACATCATCTACAGCTCGGGGACCACCGGCGTGCCGAAGGGGATCGTGCACACCCACACCTCCCGCGCGATGTTCACGTTCGGGCTGAAGGTGATGTTCCGGATCGACGAGACGGCGATGACGCTGATCACGACGCCGCTCTACACGAACGGCTCCTGGATGACGCTCTACCCGACCGTTGACGCCGGCGCCACGACCGTCCTCATGACCGAGTTCCAATCGGGCGCCTTCCTCGACATCGTCGAGCGGGAGCGTTGCACGCACATGTTCATGGTGCCGACGCAGCTGTCGCTCGTGCTCGGGGACCCCACGTTCGACGGCCGCGACCTCTCGAGCCTTCGGATCGTCATCTCGGCCGCCGCGCCGCTCAGGCCGGACACCAAGCGCGAGATCCTGCGGCGAATGACGCGCGGGCTGATGGAGCTCTACGGGATGACGGAGGGCGTGGGCACGGTCCTGCAGCCTGAGGAGATGGAGCGCAAGATCGCGTCCGTCGGCCGCGCCATTCCCGGCACCGAGATCCGGATCATCGACGAGGCCGGCAACGAGGCCGCCCCGGGGGAGATTGGCGAGATCGTCGGACAGAGCCCGGGGGTGATGCGCGGGTACTACAAGAAGCCCAGGGAGACGGATGCCCTCCTCTGGCGAGACAAGGACGGCCGCCCCTACGTGCGAACCGGGGACATCGGGCGGCTCGACGAGGACGGGTTTCTCTACATCCTGGACCGCAAGAAGGACATGATCCTGACGGGAGGCATCAACGTCTACGCCTCGGACCTCGAGGCGGTCTTCGAGCAGCACCCGGACGTTGCGGAGGCGGCGGCCATCGCGGTGCCGCACGAGAAGTGGGGGGAGACCCCGGTGGTCCTGGTCGTGCGGCGCGAGGGGGCGACGGCGACCGAGGACGCCATCCTGGCCTGGGCCAACGGCCGCCTCGGCAAGCACCAGCGCGCCTCCCGGGTCGAGCTTAGGGAGGCCCTCCCGCGCAACGCCCTCGGCAAGGTGCTGAAGCGGGAGCTTCGCGAGGCGTACCGGGCGGCATCGGACCGTTCTTGATCTTCTCGTGATCGGTCAGCCGCGCCCATTTGCCCTCGGGAACGGGCGAGTGAGTGGTCCCCCTCGCGTCTCACACGGAACCGTCGAGTGACGGATGGTTGAAGTGCCGCCAATACCCCAGGTATGCGCATAGGGAGCCCGGTCGGTCGGCCGACGACAGGATCCACGGCGGTGCTCCTGGTCACCGCGCTCGCGTTCTCGTGCGGAAGCCCCAGCCAGTCGGGTTTCGGCGCGCAGGACGGGGGCGGCAGCGGCGCGACGGACGACGGCGGCGACGAGGGAGCCATCTCCCTCGGTGGCAGCAGCGGCAGCGTCATCCTGGCCGGGCACGACGGTGGAGGCAGCAGCGGATCCGCAGGATCGGTCGGTTGCGATCCCTCGTGCTCCGCCGCCGGGGGCACCTGCAGCGGCACCTCCTGCTCTGTCACCGAGAACCCGGGAGGCATCGCCACCGCGACGCAGACGAGCCTGCAGGGAAGCGGCACCTCCGACACCACCTTCGCCTGGCTGTACCCCTACAGCGGGACGGTGTTCCCCCGGGGCCTCGTGTCGCCGACGATGCAGTTCGGCGGAGGGGCGTCGGACGCGGAGTACGTGCACATCACGTCGACCAGCGTGGACTACAAGGGATACTTCAACGGAGGGGCGGCGGGCGCCGTGAACCTCTCCATGTCGCAGAAGGCGTGGGACGCGGTCCTGGCCGCGGTCGGAGCCACCGACACCGCCAAGGTCGCCGTGACGAAGATCTCCGGGGGCAGCGTGACCGGCCCCATCACGGAGTCATGGAGCGTCGCCCAGGGAACCGTCCGCGGCACCGTCTACCACGAGACGTACGACTCGCCCTTGGCGGGCGCGGTCGGCATCATGCGACTCCAGGTGGGCGCGGCCGCGTCGACCGTGCTCAAGAGCGGCTGCGGCAACGTCTGCCATTCGGCCAGCGCGGATGGCTCGACCCTCGTCGCCGACGCCACGCTCACCACGAGCGCCAGCTACGACCTGAAGACCAACGCGTCGCTCGTCTACGCCCAATCGGACGACTCGTTCGCCTACGGCGGCCTCTACCCTGACGGCAGCATCCTGATGTCGTCCACGAACTACCTCGGCGGGCTCAACACGAAGTCGCAGCTCTACGACACGAAGACGGGCGCGACGATCGCCGCCCCGGGATGGGACGGGGTCATCACGATGGGCGGGACGACGTCGTTCTCTCCCGACGGCACCAAGATCACGTTCGTGCACGAGGACCTGGACAGCGGGCATACGGTCTCCATGATGGACTTCGACTACGGCACGAAGACGTTCTCGAGCCTCGTCGATCTGGCGACCAACTCGACCCTGTACGTCGCGTGGCCCTCGTTCACGCCGGACGAGAAGTCCGTCGTGTACCACCTGGGATCGAGCGCTCAGTTCGAGTCCGGCTCCGGCGCCACGGCCGATCTCTACAGCGTCAACGTCTTGTCGCACGCGGTCCACCGGCTGGACGCCCTCGGTGGCTACACCGGCAGTGGCAGCGCGACGTACCTCCCTTCCGGCGACACCGGGCTGAGCTCCACCCCGACGGTGCTGCCCGAGGCCGTCGGCGGCTACTTCTGGGTGGTGTTCACCAGCCACCGCCAGTACGGCAATCTGCTGGCGTCGAAGGCGAGCGCCGACACGCTCGGGAAGCTCTGGGTCGCGGCTCTCGACGTCGACCCGACGCCGGGGACGGACCCGAGCCACCCCGCCTTCTACCTGGACGGGCAGGAGCTCGAGGCCGACAACCTCCGCGGATTCTGGACCCTGCCCCCGTGCCAGCAGAACGCGACAAGCTGCACGTCGGGCGACCAGTGCTGTAGCGGTTTCTGTCGCGGCTCGGGCACCGCCCTGACGTGCGTGACCAAGCCCGCAGGGTGCTCGAACGAGTACGAGAGCTGCACCACGGCGTCCAACTGCTGCACCTCGGGCGACCTGTGCATCAACGGCCGTTGTGCGCTTCCGGCGCCCCCGCAGTGACGGCCGACGACGACGCGCGGCAGTCGCACGGTGTTCGCGATCGCGCCCCTCAGCTCCCGCGCATCCGATAGATCGCCCTCAGCGTCGCGGACAAGACCGGCTCGGCGTCGCCCATGAACACGGTAACGTCGGCGTCCACGAACTCGTGCCCCTTCCTCGCGAACAGGTCGGCCACGCGCGCCTCCACGGTCAGCTCGGCCCCCCGTGGGATGGGCGCGAAGTGCTGGAACCGCACCTCCATGTGCAGCCACGGGTCGAGCACGACGTTGGCCGCGAGGACGTAGTTGGTCAACCCGAGCGCGAACGAGGTGTTGGCATCGCCTCCGCCGGTATACCCCCGAGGTTACTCCGAGCGGCTTCCGGTCGCCGGAGCGGTGCGATTGGCCCGCATCCACCGCCGCTCGATCCAGGCGAAGGAGCCCTGCGCCGCGAGGGCCATCAACGCCGCAGGGAGAGCTCCCTCGAGAATCAGGCGCGTGTCGTCGAGGCGGATCCCCGCAAGGATGGGCTGACCATAGCCCCCCGCGCCCACCAATGCTCCGAGCGTCGCGGTGCCCACGTTGATGACCGCCGACGTCTTGATGCCCGCCAGGATTGAACCGGACGCGAGGGGCAGATCGATCAGGCGCATGCGTGTCCCGGCGGGCAGTCCGAGCGCCAGCGCAGAATCGCGGAGATCGTCCGGGATCCCCACGAGGCCAGCGCACGTATTCTGCACGATGGGAAGCAGGCTGTAGAGAAAGAGAGCCGCGCAGGCGGGCGCGGTGCCGATCCCGAGGAGCGGGATCATGAGCACCAGGAGCGCTAGGGATGGCAACGTTTGCACGACGCCGACGACCGCCAGCACGAAGCGTCCCAGGCCCCGCCAGGTCGCCGCGACGATCCCCAAGGGAATGCCCACCGCGATCGCGGCGGAGAGAGAAACGAGGACCAGGAACAGGTGCTCGCGCGTACGCTGCCCGACGCGAGACGCCAGGCCGACCTCCGGGGCCGCCGCATGGGAGGGATCGATGCCCAGCTTTCTGAGGAAGCGTTCGGCGATCACGCCTGGGGAGATCTTTTCGACCTTGGCCTCCGCATTCATGGCGACCATGTCTTCAGCCGAAATGCGACCCTCGAGGACGCCGAGCGCCTCGCGCGCGCGTGGTGCTCGTGAGGTCAGATCCGATCGCGTGAGAAGTACCGCCTGGTACTCGGGGAAGACTCGTCGATCGTCGCGAAGGACTGTCAGGTCGTAGGCTCGGATCTCGGCGTCCGTGGAGTAGAGGTCGGTGACGTCGATGTCGCCATGGGTCAGACCCCGGTAGGCGAGGTCGTGATCGAGGCCGGTCACGTGGCTGGACGCGATGCCGTAGCGTGAGCGGAGGGCGGGCCACGCGTCCGCCCGATCCATGAACTCGTGCGAGAAGCCGTAGCGGAGCTCTGGGTGTGCCGTGAGCTGAGACGCTTGCGTGATCCCGAGGCGCTCGGCGACCGCGCGAGGCATCCCGAGCGCGTAGGTGTCCTCGAATCCCAGCGCGGGCCCGAGGGAGACGCCATGCTCGGATAGCTGCGCGGCGAGGCCCCGACCGTCACTCTCGCCTCGGAGGATTTCACGAGTCAGCGTACCGGTGTACTCGGCGTAGACATCGACGTCTCCGTGCAGCAGCGCATCCCAAAGCACCCGGCTGCCGCCGAGCTCCGCCCGGTGCGTCGCGGGGATGGCCGAGGCCGTGAGTATCCGCGTGACGATCTCGCCCAGGACGACGGACTCGGTGAACTTCTTCGATCCGACGACCACCTCGCGGCGAGGCGACCCGTCGGCGCGTGCGGTCGCGGTCGCGAGTGTGAGCCCGACGGCGACAAGGGCTCCGGCGAGCGACGCGCGCTTCACGGTGCCTCGCCGGCGACAGGGTGATCCTGCTGCGCTTGCAGAAACCGCGTGACGAAGGGATCGGCGGGTGCGTCACGTAGCTGCTCGAAGCTCCCAACCTGAAGGACTCTTCCCTCCCGAAGCATGGCGATCCGGTCCGCAAGAGCGCAAGCCTCATGCAGATCGTGCGTCACGAGGACCACCGTCTTGTGCAGGCGCTCGAACACCTCCGCGAGGTCGCGCTGCAGCTCGCTGCGGGTGATCGGATCGAGGGCTCCGAGGGGCTCGTCGAGGAGGAGCACCTGCGGATCGAGCATCAACGCTCGCATGAGGCTCACGCGCTGCCGCTCGCCGCCGGAAAGTCGGTCCGGGCGTCGCAAGAGAGCGGGCCCCGGGAACCGCGTGAGCGCGACGAGCTCGTCGAGGCGGGTCCGGATCCGGTCGGCGTCCCACCTGAGGAACCGCGCAACGAGGGTCACGTTGCGCTCGGATGTCAGGTGCGGGAAGAGGCCGCCTCCCTGGACCACGTAGCCCAGCTGGCGACGGAAAGCCTGCGTCTCGAGCTCGGCGAGCGCGCGGCCGCGAAAGCGAACGACGCCCGAGGTCGGGGGGTCGAGCCCCATCAAGAGTCGAAGCAACGTGCTCTTGCCGGACCCGCTCGGTCCGAGGAGCACGACCACCTCGCCTTCCGAGATTAGTAGGTCGGTGCGCTGCAATGCCACCGAGGCGCCATGCGTGCGCGAGACGCCCTCGAGCTCGAACATCCTCGTCGTACCCTACCGTGGAAGCTACTACGGCAACTCCACCTGACAGAGGTTGCCGGCTCTTCGTCCGATGTCGCGATCGAGCGTGACGAGCGGAAGACCGCGAGCGGCCGCCACCCAAACGTAGGCCGCGTCCGCCGCGCGAAGGTGGGTGCGCGCGGCCACGGCGGAGATGGCTCGAGCGGAGCGCGGGCCAATCGTGACGAGCCGGCGCGCCCCGAGGTCGCGATCGAGATAGAGCCGCGCCGCAGCAGGCGATGCCTGTCCCCGGACGAGGGCGGATGTCACCTCGACATCGAAGATGGCGGGCACGATGACGTCGTCGTCCCCGGCGAGGAGCGCGGCGAGCCGTGCGCGCGCGGCGCTGTGCGATGGTTCTCGAGGACGGACGGCCGCCACGGCGACGGACGCGTCGAGCACGTAGGTGGTCACCGCCGACCTTCGAGCAGATCCGCCACCGCGGAGAAGCTCGGGTCTCCGGCCAGCTCCACCGCCAGCTCATCGAGCCGCCGGTCCGCCTGCTTCCGGCTGAGGGCCCGCCGAGGCCGACTCCCCCGAGCGACGCTCGCGGGAACGATGGCCGCGGCAGGCTTGCCGTGACGGAGGATGAGGATCTTCTTTCCGCGATGTTCCGCTTGATCCACTATCTCCGAGAGGTGGGCCTTCACGTCGGCAAACGAGCGCTTCTCCACGTGACCAATATGACCTGAAGGTAGAATACACGCAAGCTCGACGCGCCAAGGGGGCGCACCGGCCTCCGGGAATGGTAGATTACCCTGTGCGAGATTCGCCAAGCAGTCGCTTGGGTCGACATCCGCGGATCGCCAGAGGGCGCGGAGATTGATGCATGCGCTTGAACCGGCCCGGCTTCATCGAACGAGCACGACGCGCCCACGGGTGGATGGCCGGGATGCTGGCCCTCGCCGTCGCGGGGATCGGCTGCGCGTCGGGCGAATCGATCCAGGGCGGTCCAGGCCAGGACGGGAGCTTCACGTCCCCCTTTGAGGGGGGCTCGGACGACGTGGCCGCTCCGGACTCGCCCGGGGCTGACGACGGCGGCAGCCCCGACGTGGTCGCCCAGGACGACGGGGACAATGGAGGCGACGGTGGGTGCGCGACGGGGCTTACCTCGTGCGACGGGGTCTGCGTGGACGTCACCGCCAGCGCCGCGAACTGCGCGGGCTGCGGCCAGGCTTGCACCACCGCGGTCGGCAACGCGCTCGCCTCGTGCTCGGCGAGCACCTGCGGCTTCGTGTGCACTGAGGGCTTCAGCCTATGCTCGGGCGCCTGCGTCCAGTACACGACGGCGGCCAACTGCGGGAGCTGTGGCAAGGCGTGCCCTGCCAGCAATCCGGTGTGCGCGGGAGCCGCGGGCTCGTACTCGTGCGTCTCGGGGTGTCCACCGGCGGCGCCCACGGCCTGCAGCGGCAGCTGCGTCGACCCGACGAGCGACGCGAACAACTGCAACGCGTGCGGCCATGCGTGCACGACCACGGTCGCCAACGCGATGCCCGTGTGCGTCAACAGCGCGTGCGCCTTCGCGTGTAGCGCCGGCTACACGCTCTGCAACGGCGCGTGCGTCCAGCTCACCAGCGCGACCAACTGCGGCGCATGTGGCCAGAGGTGCAGCGGGGGCACGCCGGTGTGCGCCGCGTCCGGGGGCACGTACGCATGCGCGTCGGGGTGCCCTGCGGCGACGCCCACGCTGTGCAGCGAGACGTGCGTCGACACGACCAGCAACCCGGACAACTGCGCCACGTGCGGCCACGCGTGTTCGACGGGCGTCGCGAACGGCACCGCCACGTGCGTCAGCAGCGCGTGCTCCGTGACGTGCGACAGCGGCTACACGCTCTGCAACGGCGCGTGCGTCGACTTCGCTACCGGCAGCAACGACTGCGGAGGCTGCGGGGCCGCCTACGCGTGCAGCGGGGGGACGCCCGTGTGCAGCAATTCGATGTGCGTCTCGGGCTGCCCCGCGGGCACGCCGACGCTCTGCAGCGGCACGTGCGTCGACACGACGAGCAACGTGGCCAACTGCGGCATGTGCAACAGCCCCTGCTCGACCAGTATCGCCAACGCCAGCGCCGCGTGCATGACCAGCGCGTGCAGCTTCACGTGCAACACCGGGTACACTCTCTGCAACGGCGCGTGCATCGACTTCGACACCGACGTCAACAACTGCGGCGGCTGCGGGTCTTCGTTCGTGTGCCCCATGGGCACGATGTGCCAGGGAGGCGCCTGCACTCACCTATGCCCTAAGGGCGGATGCAACGCGTCGGGCGGTACGTGCACCGCCGCCGGACAGGACTGTTACTGCACGAGCAACGCCCAGTGCGCGAGCGGCGCATGTTCGGCGATCACGGGCCAGAACGACGTCTCGTGCGGCGGCAATTGCACGGTGACCGCCGCGGCGACCGACGGCTTCGATTGCGTCTTGCGGAGCAACGGCATCCCGGCGGCATGTACGAACGCCTTCGGCTACACGCCGAGCAACTTCACCGCCACCGCGTACACGCCGCCGACGGGCGCGACCACGGACTGCAATGCGACCTACAGCTCGACGACGCACGCGTTTACCGTCGGCGCGTGCGCCGGCACGGCGCCCACCATCGAGCCCGGCGTCGCGCAGGCGGGAGGACCGAACGTCGACATCCTGGTCTTTTCGAGCCTCACCGTCGCCGGCGGGAGCACGCTGACGCTCACGGGAGGTAGCCCGGTCATCCTCGCGGTGTACGGTAACGCCACCATCGCCGGAAACATCGTCGCGAATGGAACAGCCGGCGCTGCGGCGAGCGGGCCCGACCCCGCCACTTCGGGCCCCGGTGGGGACTGGAACTGCGGCACGAGCGTCGGGGGCACCGGATCGTCCACCCACAACGCGGGCGGCGGAGGCGGCGGAGCGTCCGGTGCCGGAGGTGGCGGTGGTGCGGATACCGGCTCCAACGCTGGAGGGTCCGGTGGAGCATCGCGCGCCAACCCCACTCTCGTCCCTCTCTACGGTGGCTGTCCCGGAGGCGCGAGCGGCAACTATGGTGCTGCGACGGGAAAGAGCCCGACGTACCCCGGCGGGGGCGGCGGCGCCGTGCAGATCTCGGCGGCCGGAATGCTCTCCGTATCGGGGACCATCTCAGCCGAGGGCGGCGCGGGCGCAAGTGGCACTTCCACGGTTGGAAACAACCACTATCCCGGAGGCGCTGGAGGCGGGTCGGGTGGCGCTGTTCTTCTGGAAGGCAACAGCGTCTCGGCGGCACTCAGCACGACCGTGGTCAACGGAGGCTCCGGTGGCGCTAGCGGAGTGACGCCGAACATCAACGCCGCTGGTGCCGCTGGGAACAGCGGGACACCGACCGGCGGAAACGGCACACCCGCCCCGGGCGGCAACCCAATCAACAGTGGGGGCGGCGGCGGGGGCGGCGGGTACGGGTACCTGAAGGTCAATTCGGGCCTGACCGCCCTGACACACGCGTGCACGACCACCCTCTCGCCCGTGCCGGCGTGCAACGCGGCGCAGACGGCATGCCTCTGCGTGGCCGACTCCGACTGCCCGAGCGGCAAGTGTTCCAACGTCAGCAGCCAGTGCTCCGGGGCGTGCAGTGGAACCACTGCGGCCGGCACCTACGACACGGTCGACTGCCAGATATTGACGTCGTTGTGAGTCGGGCTCCGCTGACGTGCCCGCGCCGTGCCCTTCCCCTACGGTCCGACGTCTCCGACGAGCGCTGCGACCCGGACCGCGTCGACCTCGTCTTTACCGTCGCCCGCGAGATGAAAGTGCCGCTGGCCCTCCTTCCCGTCCGTCGAGGCGAACTCGCGGAGGAATGCGACCAGGGGTGCGCCGATGATCTGCCCGTCGAGCGCACGTAGGAGCCTCGCGCCCGGCGCGTTGCCGTCGATGAGGACCATGAAGTTGTCGGGGGCGTGGCGCTCGCCGGTCAGTCTTTCCACGGTATGAAGGCCAATGAACCAACGGGGCCCCGACTCGCCTTGCGCCGACGTGAGCGAGACCACGCGCGCGCGCACCACGCTATCGCAGAGGTTCGTGCGCTCACGCAGCAGTTCCCGCTCCGGCGGCGAGAGGATGGGCTCGATTCGCGAGCCGAGGGCTTGCGCGCCGATACCGTCGTCGAAGAGCTCTGCCGAGTGACCCTCGTAGATCGGCAGGTGCGCAGAGGGAACAAGCGGCCGCACGGTCGTCGCGCCGCACGCTGCGCACAGCAGCGCCACGGAGGACGCGACGAGGCTCATCAGGGGGACGTGAATGCCAGTGCGAGTGCGCCAGGGGTTGGACATGAATCTCTCCTAAAAAAGATTCGATGCCCGGTGCTGTCAAAAGGATCACGGCCACGACCCGCGGACTTCTTCGCGCATCCGTGATCCGTTTTGGCTGCCCGCGCACACTAGTTTTTCATTCCGACAGGGGCAGGTCGTCCGTTCGAGAGTCAGGCGCCGCGCGGGAGGGGTCCGACCATTCCGACTCATCGCGGTTGCCGTCACGCACCTCGAAGGCGACCTCCAATTCGTCCACCTCAGCGATTGCTGATCTGCTCGGGCCATCCGGTGGCATCACGACAGGCCATGATTCTTCCGGTCCGCCCTCGGAGGCCACGAAGCGCTCGGCCGACGGCAGATCCCACACGGCGGCTCCCCACGCTTGGCCCGTCCACCTCGTCGCCGTGGCGTCGACGACGGCGCTTGCGAACGAGTCCATCGACGCAAGCGCTACGGTCTCGCGACCTTGAAGATCGCTCGCCGTGCGTGCGAGCGCGTCGAGATCGTCGAACGAGGGTGATCGATCGGAGCATTCTGCTTCAGGCGCAGTCAACCACGCCTCGCATCGCTGGACGGCCGCCCACTCGGGGGCGACTGCATGCGTCGCGGGGGGCGCCTCGGGCTCGCGCGTGAGCGCAGCGAGGCGCTCGGCTTTGTCAGTGACGATCTCGGTACGATGTTTCTTCGACTCGGTCGAGTGGAGGAAGGACGCCAGGTAGCTCTTGTCGTCTGCGGTAGGTCGCGCGAGCTTCTGTCGAACCTCGGCCATCGCGACCAGGCGCGTCTGGGCCGTATGGAGCGCGCGGAGATCGCTCGACGCCGCGTTGCGGCGAGATGCAACGGGGCTTGTCGTACTTGGTGGAGGTGCCGGTTTCCGTTCGGATTATCGCGTAGTTGCACTGAGGTGGGCACGGGGCCCGTTCGATCGTGGTGGCGGCCAGGTCAGTTCGGCTGGGCTCGGCGACGGATGAGCAAGTGGTTTAGCACCCGCATTCGGGAAGCACGCGAGGCCGCCAACCTGTCACAGGCAGAGCTTGGAGACAAACTCGGCTTGACCGGCGCATCGATCAGCAACTGGGAGAACCGAACTTCGGAACCGCGCGCGGAGCAGTACGACAAGCTGATGTCCTGGCTTGAGAGGGCCGAGCGAAAGGCGGAGGCTGGAGGCGGTGGCCGCAAGCCAGCCGACGAGGGGGCCGTCGGCCCGTCGGCTGTTGGAGAATGGCTGAACAAGGCGAGAGTCACGAAAGGTCTGTCCGTTGCAGACCTAGGCAGGCGCGCCGGCGTCTCGGTGCCGGCGATCTACTTCATCGAGTCCGGTCAGAGCCAGAGCCCGCGTCGAGAGACGCTCGACAAGCTCCAACGCATTCTAGGTGGCGACGAGGGCCTCGTCGCAGAAGCCCGGAAAGCCAGCCAGGAAGAGGCGACGATCGAGGGACTCGGCGTCCTCGCGGACTTCGATCCCCACGACCCCGATAACCTCCCGGAGGGACCAGGGGTCTACGTGTTCTATGACGTAAGTCAGCGCCCCATCTACGTCGGCATGAGCGACGATGTCCGACGTCGAATCCTGGACCATAGCGAGAAGTTCTGGTTCAAAGCACCGATTGTCGAGACTGGCTCATATGTCGAGATCAAGGACAAAACGTTGCGGAGGCAGGTGGAAACGCTGCTCATCAAGTTCCTGAAGTCCAACGCGGTTCTGAACCGGCAGAATGTTGAGCGGAGGTAGGCGCCCCGGTTACTTCTGCGTTCCATCGTGCTCTCGACGTCGGAGCAGCTTCATGTACGTATCCAGGCTTTCGCGGTGCTCCCAAGCGGCCTTGATGTGCTCAGTGAGCTTAGCACTACTGCGACGAAGTTGGCCCAGTTCGCGTGAACCGGCGAAGTGGGGGGCATGACCTACGAGGCGGGTGCGCCAGAGATGGCGCGGTTGGACGGGTACATCGCGCGAGTGACAAG
>Ga0182018_10000073_pt1 | contig 116603 bp, 86 predicted proteins | sample 812P2MmetaG_FD_120490 | JGI IMG/M metagenome (GOLD analysis project Ga0182018, IMG submission 120490) | Permafrost microbial communities from Stordalen Mire, Sweden - 812P2M metaG | ecosystem: Environmental > Terrestrial > Soil > Wetlands > Permafrost | place: Sweden: Stordalen | collected...
GTTTACCTCATTCGGTGTGACTTGGGATGGCATCGCAATCGACCTCTCGGGGTCCGCCAACAGCGACTTATATTTCAACGGGTGCGGCGGCGGTCTTGGCAATTTTATTCAAGATTTACTGGACCAAGGATGCTCGTACCCCTTTTTCCCATGGACTGCAATCGTCGAACCAGGGGAAACCATATTCTCTATGAACTCACCGATCGGACCCGCGATTTTTGGGTTCGGCCTACAGGGACCGAGTCTCGGGGATACTGCCGGTGGGACTTATGCTGGCTCCGTCTCCGCACCCGAGCCGGGCTCAATCGCCCTCACACTGTCCGGGATGGGCTTGTTAGGACTGATGTTGGCGATGCGCAAGCGCCTAGCTTTCCCGCCGACCGCCTAACCACCGCTTCCAAATCGAACCATCCGCCATCGTCGCGTCGCGGTGTTCAGCACCGCAAAGTTTTCGGCCAAATCCTAAATCTCGGAGGGAGAAAAACATGAATTTTGCAAAGAGAGTATTGATGTTTCTTGGTTCTGTGGTCCTGGCAGCAGCCTTGGTAAGCGTGCTTGCACCGAAGGCGACGCACGCACTTGTCGCCACGTTAGTGCAAGTGGCTAACACGACGGCTAATCCCGTGCCCAACTCGGATGTAGATAACCCGGGCCGTGCCACGCTCGTGGTGACCGCTTGCAACGCAAACAGCACCAGCAACGATAGCAGTAGCAGCCAAATCGGTTGCATCTCGGACTATACGGTTCCGGGGGGCAATCGCCTGGTGATTCAACAGGTGGAGGCAAACTGCGCAACGCCTACGGGGCAGTCCTTAGTTCAAACGGGGATGCTTGTTTCCACAAACGGGAACCAGTTCGTCCACCAGCTTCCGCTCCTGAATGAAGGCGCGTACGTGGGCATCGCTTCATTTATGAATGACCTGGCCGTGCACTTCTACGCAGACCCCGGCTCGACGCTTAGGTTCGATACTTACATTACCGACACCACGGACAAAACAGACTGCGTGTTCACAGCCAGCGGCTACTTAATAAGCTATCCGTGATTCAACGCACGGCCAAGGTCGGTGCTCCGGCAATGGGAGGATGTGACCTCCCTGCCGGGGATGGCTCAGGATTTGATTTTCTTTTCGCCGGGAGCTTCCCAGGGCGAGCACTGCTCTTCCGTCACGGTCACCACACGGTCCCCGCTCTTAGCGCGAATCATTGTGCCTCTCGTGTCTGGGATGACGGCGGATACGGATGGCGTCCAGGATTTCGTCTGAGTACAGGAAGATTTGAATGCGGTCGCCCGGTTTCATACCAGAATGTTAAGTATAGAGGTTGTACTCTTCGGGGCCGCCCCGAATGAATTTCCTCCTTTCGTCGAGCGGTTGATAGACGAAGCACCATGTGGTCTGGTGCAGCCCCTCGGAAGACGATTCTGGATACAGAGTATCTCGATAGACGACGTTGCCGTAGTAAACGAAAAATTCATTTGAATTGTTTACAGCGTCGACCTTCCCCGACGCTTGAACGTAGACACCGGGATTAACTCCGTGCGCGATTGGAAAGCTGTCGTGATGCACGATGATGTTGAGGTCCGGTGCAGCGACGGGGTGTGAATAATCTGGAGGTGTTTCAAGGTCGGTAATGCGGTTTACAAAGCGCACCGCAGCAGATACCGATATCACTCTTGCGGTCGTGTTTCCTTGATTCCGACACCCGAAGCGGAACAATCCTGGTGTCTTTGTGTCAGACTGCCATGTTACAACGAGCCACGGACGCTCCGTGTTAATCGCAGCTTGTGCGCTCAGCATTGCTGTGAAGATGGATTTACTCCCCAGGGGCTACAGGCCGCCGGGGCAGGCGCGCTGTTGTAAGAGGTCGCTCGGAGGTACGACCTTTGAAATCACAAGTACTGGCCGCTCTTATCTGTGGTGCACTAATCGCGTCCGGTGTCACCACTGCTGTGAAAACTCCTTCGGTTGCTCACGCGCAAGGAGGTAGCCCCGTCAATCCCAACTTTCTGATGTGCAAGACTGGCCTTGCTATTCCTTCTGGCTATGTTGTAACTGCTGAGTACCCTCATTCGGCGTCAGATTATTGTACCGACGGAAATGGCACCAGTTACCCTACGTTGGGCCTAACGAAAATCTCGCCAAACACGACTTCAGTTAGAGTTGTGGCGAATTTGTGTGCTGACCAGCCGATGCCCTCGGGTGCTGTTATTCTGGGGTGGCAGCAGAGCAACGCGTGCACTGCCGCCACTACACCCAACCCGGTAAACATCATCATCATCGCGTTGTATGAATGAATTGGTTGTTCCTTTGGAGAGTGGGTGGGTTTGCCCAGCCACTCCTCATCTACTTGACCGAGCCACGCTGCTCCAATTGGAATCCATCTGAAATTCTCGAAAAACGTTAAAATGCCGCCAATCCGAGCGTTTTTGCGTGTTAAATTAAGCTTCCCAAGCTTCGGACGTGGGTTCGATTCCCATCGCCCGCTCCAGATTCTAAACAAATTACGTCGCTGGCTCGATGCCGCTTGTTCCATTTGGTAGTCCTTGTCCTTGGTAATCAAAGAGACTAAAAAACGCAAATTGCTCGTTGAGCATCGTTAAGACGCGAAATCTTGCCTTACTACGGGCCGCACGCGATCCTTTCGCGGCTGTTTCTAGTTCACTTATCACCTGGGGTGTCGCTGTTGGGGATTTGTGAGAAAACGATTGCTGGCAAGTCCTCGGCTAGTTGCGTGACGGTCTCCAGTCCATCGAAAAAATCAATGTGTCGTGACTTCGCTCCCAAAGAAAATAGCAGACTTGGACCGTACACGCCGATGGTATCCCCCACGAACGATTAGCAATGCATCGATCCCTAAAGGCGAAGACGGCCGGACTCGTGCAAGTTTTCGCCCCTGCGTTCTGACGAAACCGGTCATCCGAGCCGAGCAATCGTTTGCGCAAAATGGTCTTCGTCCTCTGGTGATTGTGGTATCCTTCCTGCGAATTAGGCGACAAAAATAAATCACGCTTGAAGGGGTTCGCACTCATGGCTTCGATTTTGCGACGTCGCTTCTTGCAGCATTCTCTTGCGGTGGGGGCTGGCTGTTCCGCGGAATTGTTGTTGAGCCGGTTTTTGCCGGCGCAAACTCCCGCTTCCAATGCTACGGCAGCAGCGCGCGTCTATGTGGATACCAAGCGCACGATCGCTCCGATCGACAGAAACCTCTTCGGGTCTTTCCTGGAGCATTTGGGACGTGCAATCTACGAAGGCATTTATGATCCGGGCTCGAAGCTCTCTGACTCGAACGGATTTCGCAAAGATGTGATGGAAGAAGTCCGGGCACTCGGCGTTCCCATCATTCGATACCCGGGCGGCAATTTTGTTTCGGGCTACGATTGGCTTGACGGGGTGGGGCCGAAACAAGATCGTCCCAGGGTGTTAGACAAGGCCTGGAACTCAATCAACAGCAACCAGTTCGGGACGAATGAGTTCATGGCGTGGTGCAAGGTGGCGGAAACTCAACCGCTGATGGGACTCAATCTGGGAACCGGAACTACCGAACAAGCAGCCGCGCTGGTGGAATATTGCAACGTCGAGAAGGGCACGCGCTGGAGCGAACTGCGGCGCAAACACGGAATTGCCGAGCCTTACAAGGTAAAGCATTGGTGCCTTGGCAACGAGATGGATGGCCCGTGGCAAATCGGGCATATGACCGCGACAGAGTATGGATTGAAGGCCCAGGACGCCGCGCGTCAGATGCGTTACGTTGACCCTTCCCTGACGCTGGTGGCCTGCGGATCAAGCGGCCCCTTGATGCCGACGTATCTGGAATGGGATCGCGAGGTGCTGGAGCAGTGCTACGAATACGTCGACGCGCTCTCTTTGCATCGCTACATTGGAAACACGCCGGAGGAAACGGGCGGCGACAGCGCGAAATATCTGGCCATGAATCTGACCATGGATCGCCAGATCGCGGAAACCATTGCGGTTTGCGATTACGTACGCGGGCGCAAGCGCTCACCAAAAAAACTGTGGCTCTCTTTTGACGAGTGGAACGTGTGGTACCGGGCCAGGAGCGGGGACGCGGTGAACGGCCGCGAACAAGAAGCGCCGCACTTGCTGGAAGAGGTATACAACCTGGAAGATGCGCTTCTCGTGGGCGGAATTATCAACACGCTGCTGCGAAACGCCGACCGCGTGAAATTGGCGTGCCTGGCGCAACTGGTGAATGTGATCGCGCCGATCATGACAAATGCCAACGGGCTCTATCGCCAGACGATCTATTACCCCTACAACTGGGGATTGCAGATGGCTCGCGGAGAGGTACTGAATGTTCTATCGGAATCGCCTGTGTATGACGTCGCGGGAATCGGAAAGGTGCCCTATCTAGATGTGACCGGCACTTTTTCGAAAGAAAATGGGAACGTTTGTCTTTTCATTCTGAATCGGGATCTTACCAACGCTCACGAAGTGGATGTGATCTGGGAAGACGCACCACCCGCGCGCATTCTTACCTCGGCGGCGTTAACTGGAAACGATCTGAAGGCTTCCAACAGCTTCGACGCGCCACAGCGAGTGGTTCCGCAGGACCTCAGCAAGCCGGTCACTTCCGGAGGGCACACGAAATTTGAGGTGCCGCCGCGCTCGTACACCGTGCTGCAGTGGAGCCTGTAACAAAGCAGGAGACGTGACCAGTGTGGCGCTGCAGCGGTTGCGTCGTTGGCGCCGGCGCCGCTTGAAGAGAAATGTTTGCTGGATGTATATGTCTGTGACCCGCGAGGAATAGATTTCATGATGCGATCCCGTTTGAGAAGTTGCAGCGTGCGTGCATTCATGCCGTTCGCACTGTTGTGTTTTTTCACGTCGTCTTTTTTCACGTTGTCCCCAGGGGTCAGCGCTGCGGCACTCGATGAGCCACACGCTTTCCCGGTAGAGGGCGACGTTGTAGGAACTCACGATCCTTCCATTATAAAAGATGGCGCCACGTGGTATCTGTTCGCCACCACTCCGCCAAATTCTCCAACGGGGGAACAATTCCCAATCCGCTGCTCGCAAGACCTGACGCACTGGAAAAGGTGTGGCTACGTATTCTCCGAAATTCCCGCGTGGATTAAGCAGGAAAGCCCAAAAACAAAGGAATTGTGGGCGCCGGATATCTCTTATTTCGACGGCAAGTTTCATCTCTACTACGCTTATTCCGCATTTGGAGTCAACACTTCCGGGATTGCTCTGCTGACGAACAAGACCTTGGACCCGCAGAGCCCGGATTTCCATTGGGTTGATGAAGGGCTGGTGCTGCAATCACACAAGGAGGACGACTTCAACGCGATCGATCCGAATCTGATCCTGGATGAAAAAGGGCAAGCGTGGTTGTCCTTCGGGAGCTTCTGGAGTGGAATCAAAATGAGAAAGCTCGATCGGAAGACGGGCAAGCTTTCCACTGACGACACCAACGTGTACTCCTTGGCCAGTCGCTACAGACCGGAGCATTTCGATCCCGCCAAACCCGGTCTGCCACCGGATTATCAGGCCATCGAGGCGCCGTTCATTGTTCATCATCGAGACTATTACTATCTCTTTGTTTCCTACGACCTATGTTGTCGCGGAACGAAGAGTACCTACCGAACCATGGTGGGCCGCGCGCACGAAGTTACTGGACCCTACTTGGATGCTGACGGCAAGAGGATGAGCGAGGGGGGCGCGACCCCGTTTCTCAAAGCAAATCAAAAATGGCTGGGCCCGGGCGGTGAATCGATTTTGCTTCAGAAGGAAGGGGACATCATCGTGTACCACGCTTACGACGCAAAGACCGGGATTCCCTCGTTGCAGATTTCAACGCTCACCTGGACGGACGGTTGGCCGCATGCTGCGCTCGATGGTGATGCGCCGTAAAAATAAGGGTGCACCGCGTCGATCCGCAAGGATCGTCAGCCGGCGCCCTCGTCCATAGCATCTGGTTTGCGGAGCGAAACCGGTAATCCTCGAGGAGACTGACATGATCAATCGGCGCGATTTCTTGCAGCAAGGAGCACTCGGCGCTACCGCGCTGCTGCTCTTGCCAAAGACTGGTCGGACCTCTAGCGCCAACTCGCGCATAGCCGATTCTCGCATTGAGGTGCTCTTCGATGAACCTCTCGGGACAATTTCGCCGAGCATTTATGGCCATTTTGCCGAGAATCTGGGTGGCGTGCTCTACGACGGAATTTGGGTAGGGGACAAATCGCGTGTAGCGAATATCGATGGACTCCGCAAAGAACTGATCGAACACCTGCGCAAGATCAAGGCCCCGGTGATTCGCTACCCCGGAGGATGCTTCGCGGACAGTTACGATTGGCGAGACGGAATCGGCCCCGCGGAAAAGCGTCCCCGCCGCACAAACTTCTGGGCCAACGTGGAATCGGAGAAGTCGCCGCCAAGTCACCATTACGATCCGAATGCGGTCGGAACGAATGAATTTGTACACTTCTGCAAGCTTATCGGCGCGGAGCCCTATCTTGCCGCGAACGTGAGAAGTCTTCCCGCCTCAGCCTTCTATCAGTGGGTGGAATACTGCAATTCTCCCGCAGGCAGCACGACCCTGGCCGATGCGCGGGCAGCGGGCGGCTATGCCGAGCCTTTTCATGTGAAATATTGGGGAGTTGGGAACGAATCGTGGGGCTGCGGGGGAGAATTCACGGCTCAGGAATATGCGGTGGAGTTCCGGCGTTATTCAACATGGCTTCCCTCGTACGGTGACGAATTGAAGATGATCGCCTCCGGACCGAACGTCGATGACTGGAATTGGACGCGTGAGTTTCTCGTCGAAGTGCTGCGCAAAGGTCCGGGGGAATTGCGCCGTATCTACGGGATGGCCCTCCATCATTACGCCTGGAACTTAAGCCGCGGGAAAACACAAAACTGGGTGGAGGGAAAAGGAGAGGCGGTTAATTTTGACGCCGTAGATTGGTACGAACTGCTCCGCGAAGGCGAGCGAATGGAAGGCCTCGTCACGGGACATTGGCAAGTTTTGGGCGAATTTGACCGCGAACATCGAGTAAAGCTCGTGGTGGACGAATGGGGCCCCTGGTATCGCCCCGGAAGCGAAGCTACGCCAGGCGATGTGCTCGAGCAGATGCCCACGCTGCGAGACGCGGTTTTCAGCGGCATGACGCTGGACATTTTTAACCGCCATCCGGAAAAGATCGCGATGGCAAATTGCGCGCAGTTGATTAACTGCTTGAACAGCCTGTACCTTGCCCATGAGGATAAGTTCGTGGTTACCCCGGTTGGGCGCGTGTTCGAGCTGTACGCCAGCCACCAGGGTGGACAGTCGCTGCGCACAATCTTCTCAGTACCGACCTTGCACTATGATCGAGATGAAAAACCCGCCTCATTCTGGGGATTGAAAGGGTCGGCCTCGGTGCGTGACAAAAACTTGACGATCACCGCGGTCAATCCCAGCACCAGCGAATCCCGCTTGGCGGAAATCAATCTTCGGGGAGCTACGATCAAGGATGCCAGCATGACTTTGCTGACGAACTCCGACATTCACGCCCACAACACCTTTGAGCAGCGAGAGGTGGTGGTGCCGCAGACCAAGCCGCTCAGCTTGAGTGGAGGAGTTCTTGTGGTGGAGTTCCCGCCGGCATCCGTGGTGGCGCTAAACATTCAGCTAAATTAGCGGCAATCCCGTGTGCATAGGTACTAGTCCAACCGCGGGCATTCTTTACTTGCTTTAGTGAGGATTTGCTGGCGGTGTCGCGCCAGGCGCAGCAGGTGCGGGGCTTGTTGCCGGGCTCGCTGCCGGGTTTGGCGGTAGGTCGGCGGTTCGCGCGAGCACGAGGATGGTTCCAGTCTCAAGGCGCACATTGTGCCCCAATGTGCCAAGGACCGAACTGCCCTGTGGACCTGTGCCGACGCCCAGTTTAACGTCATTCAGGCCATATACTGTCCCCGAACTGATGGTCAGCGGTATTATCGGCTTTCCACCCTCGAGAGCTGGAGCATTGCTGGCAGCTACAGCGCCGCCTCTTGACCCTTCGCCGATCCCCATTCCTGGGGAATCCGCAAGCGAAGGGGGCTCTGGAGCCGATCCAATCACCGATACGATGGTCAGCGGCAAGGGTTTCATGTCGTGTCCGCCACACTCACCGCCGTCGAAGAGCAGCGCGATGCCCGAGTCTTTGGCGGTCTTGGACGACGACTGTAGGCCGACGATGTGACCTTTGACCATGGCATTCCGCTTCAGCGTGCAAGTCCCATCCGTCCACTCGACTTTCACCCGTGCTTTGATCGACTCTCCGACCTTAGTGTGGCCGGCATCCAGCGGCTGAACCAGTTCTGCCTGAACGGTAACCGGTGGTTGCTGTGCTCCAGCGCTGGCAGCATAAACGGTCAGGGACAGAGCAAATCCCAACCGCACAAAAGATATGAGATGACGTCTCGTCACGGTATTAAAATCGGACATGGTGGGCTCCTCCGGAGGAAAAATAACCGCTCCACTAGAGACTAGTTGAACTGTACTCGCTTCGCGCGTCCAAGCTTACCACTTGTCGTTCGCGACCTCATTGCTTCAGCCCACCAAAAAAAGAAGGCAGGCGCCCCGGGGTGAGGTTGCGCCCGCCTCCATGATCACTCTCTTCGGCAGCGAGAGCCTCTCTCTAAAACTCGACTTTCAGAGAAAGTTGAATGATCCGCCCGAAGGAGTTCTGGTTCCCGAAAGCCGACGGGTAGGCCGTGGACGAAATGGAGCCAAACGCTCCGGACTGATCATTCGGGCCGCTGGTACCGGGCAGAGCGAGAACGTGACGGTTGGTAGCGTTGAGGAAGTCCGCGCGCAGAAGGACATCCGTCTTTTCCGTTACTTTGGTGCGCTTGTTGAGGCTGAAATCCTCGTTGAAGAAGGGCTGGCTTCGGACATTGCCGATCACGCGCGGCAGGTTGCCAAAAGTGTAAGGTATGGTTCCAATCGGCGCGGTCAAAGCAGCAGCGTTGGGATCGAAGAACGCGGCACAGTTAAAGTACAAGTCGGTGCTTGGGAGCTGGCCAGTTACGGGATTCCCAGGGCTGTTGCTGAAGGTACCGTCTCCATTAATATGGCAAGGAGCGGCATGCTCGGAGTTAATTGGGTTAAACGTGCCATTGCGAACCGATGCGCTGGTAAGCGGCTGACCAGCCACCTGACTGTAGCGAATGCAACCGCTGTAGGCCGGAACGCCCGTGGCGCAGCCAAAAGACAGCGGCTCACCCGATTGATAGCGCTGCACGGCGCCAATTTCCCAGCCACCAACGACGCGACCTACGATACCTCCCTTATTTGCGAACTTCTTCCCTGGGCCAACGGGGAGCTGGTACAGGTAGCTCAGCACAAAGGTATTGGGAATATCCTGCGTGCTGATGCTCTTGTCGTCTTTGTGGTTCAAGGGTTCTTGCGGCCCGACACCCCCTGCGAAATTTGAAAAGTCCGGCAGGAGGCTGTCTGCCGCATCGGTAAGCGTCTTCGAGTAGGTATAGGACGCCAGTAAGGTGAGTCCGTTGGTGAAGCGGTGGCTCAGCGAGGTCTGCAGGCCATTGTAGGAAGATTGGCCTTCATTCTCCAGGCAGCAGTCTCCGTTGACCACTCCGTACTTCGGGAAGGGAACCAAGGCTTGCCCAACCACCGCGCTGGTTGGAAAAGCCGGATAAGGCGAGACAATTCCAGCCGCCGCCGCGGCCGGAGAACTAATGGGCTGATTTAATAGATTCCCCAAAGCGAAATATTTAGGATTGAGGATATTAAAGTCGTCGAACTGCGACCGGAGATGCGCTGCGGACGTGCCAACGTAGGCAACATCCAACAACAGATCCCAGGGCAGTTTGTGTTGAACCTCAAGACTCCAGTTCTGGACCATCGCCGGCCGCCCGTTCGAGGGGTCAAGATAAAAGGGACTGGCGAGGAAGCCCAACTGGCCCGGGTTCAGGTTCGGAGGCGCTGTGTAGCCCGGAAAACCGGAGCCGATGTTGAAGGCCGGTGAAAAACCATCCGGGCTGGTAAAACTGGGGCTTGATGCGAAGCCGTCCAGCAGACCGCCGGCACCAAAGTCCGCATAGACGATCGGTCCGTAATAGATGGAGTACCCGCCGCGAAGGACGGTCTTCTGATGCAGGAAGTCCGGGGCCCAGGCGAAGCCGAACCGAGGTCCAAAATCCTTGTACCAGGTATTCGCCCACTGTTCCTGGACATTTCCGTTACGTCCGGCGCCCACGCCGGCAAACACCAGCGCGCCGGGCAGGCCGGTCGTGGGATCGATCGCGGTAGTACTGAAGTCCGTGTAGTCCCCGTGGGATTCGTAGCGGGGAGTGTCCACGTCCCAGCGGAGACCCAGGTTCAGAGTCAAAGTTGGCGTTACCTTCCAGTCGTCCTGTACGAACAGAGCGTAATATTTCTGAATGAATTTTGGCTGTGACGCATACGCAGTGGCATTCGCGGTTTGGACCAGGCCGAGTTCGAAGCTGGCCAGGCCGAAACCCGTGCCGGGAGAATTCAAGTAGGCACCGGTTTGCCCGTCGGCGAAGCCGAAGCTTCCGGATTCATTTTGTTGCGTGGTGGGATCGAACACCTGGAGATTTAAATTGGTGCCGAACCGCAAGGTATGTTTGCCATGGACCCAGCTCAACGTGTCGTTGACGGGATATCCGTTGTCAATGGTGTCGCCATTGATGTTGTATCCAGCGTTGTCAATCCCGTTTCCGAAAGTGAACGCTGGGAAAACGTTGTTCGTCGGCAAGCCGGTAATGCCCAGTTTTGTGTCCCATTCGGTGTTCAAAAATACGGAGCTTCCCACGTTCAAGCTGTTCGTGCGGTTGTAACCGACGGCAAATTGATTTAAGAGCGTCGGCGTGAACGCATGGTCCCAGCCCGCTCGAATATAGTGCGTGAAGAAGTTCTGGAACTGGCCGCCGGGATAGGCCGGGCCGGTATACTGCACATCGAGAGGCATGTGGGCATTGTCGCGGCTGTTGTAGGTGAAAAAAACCTTGTCCTTCCAACTGAAGTTATGATCGATGCGCACCGTCATCAGCGTGTCCGTGATGGTGCCGGTGGAGCTGAAGTCTAGATTGTCGAACGTGTTTCCGTTTTGCGGCGCAGGGATCAGATTGAGGACGTTCGTGGCGATAGGGCTGATCTCGCCGGTCGGGATCATGTTGCCCGGGAACGGATCACGGCAAGGCACACCGCCCACCGTCGTAGTTGTCGATGGATCAAAAATCTGATTTGTCAATATTTGCTGGCCGGTGCAAGGGTTAATGACTGGAACGGTGCCTACGCCTCCCGGACCCTTTTGCGTGATGCCCGGACCGAGTACGGCTGAGAAATCGCCCGTGCGTTCGGCGGCAGTCGGAACAGTGCTGAGGACCGTGGCGCCCTGATTCTGCTTGTACTGCTCCCAAGAAAAGAAAGCAAAGGTCTTATCGTGGCCGTTGTAAACTTTAGGAATCCAGACGGGGCCACCAAAGGTCAAACCGTAGTCATTCTTCGTATCCGGCGGGCGCGCGGTGCCGAATGCATTGTTAAAAAATCCATTAGCGTTGAGATCGGCGTTCTGCATGATCTCGTAAACGTCCCCGTGGTAATGATTCGTGCCGGCTTTAGTCAAAAACGTTTCCCAGCCGCCCGTCGAGCGCCCAAAGTCCGCCGATGGCGTGGAAGTCACAACCTTGAACTGCCCAATGGCTTCGACCGATGGCCCTGCCTCGTCAAACGAGGAGCCATTCTCGGAGCGCTCCATGCTGGCGCCATCCAGCAGCACTTCCGTTCCAAAGTCTTGCCCGCCGCTGATTTTCGATTCGAACACGCCGCCAGCGCCGTTGTTCGTACCGGGGCCAGTCGTGCCGGGAACCAGGAACACAAAGCCTTCCGCCGAGCGCGTGGCGCCCACACCGCCGAGGGCCAGCGGCAAATCGAGAACCTGCTGCGTGGTGATGACCGTGCCGACATCCGAAGACTGAGTTTCGAGGTTCGTAGTTTCAATGTTGACGGTGATGACATCGGTGACGCTTCCAGGCTGCAGAGTTACATCCAGCGTCGTGGTCGTGCCGAGTTGCACCAGGAGATTCTTGGATAGCGCTTCTTTGAATCCTTTGGCAGAGATGCTGACGCTGTAGGTGCCTACGAGCAGATCGGGGAAGCGATAGTTGCCGGCGCTGCCGGTCTTGACCTTGTAAATCGTGCCGGTGCTCGCCTCGGTGGCGGTCACATCGGCGTCGGCTACCGTCCCGCCCGATTGATCGACGACGGTGCCCGAGATGGTGCCACGCGTGGTGGCCTGGCCCAAGGCGACGCGCGGCGTCGCGAAAAGAAGAACGGCCAGGAAGGAGCAGAAAACGGCCCGGGAAATCACAGAAGCAAGAGCAAGCGGATACACCGGAAATTTACGTTGCGTGTCCATCACACCCCCTTAAATGTGCTTCCCAAATCCTCACCCAAGTAAGGAGTCGGAAAGCGGCGCCCGCAGGCGCCAAGAAAACGTTTACTCAAAGAGTCCCGAAAATTGCCAAAACCCGGAAAACTCGTCGCACCTCTATGAAGCCTTACAGCCAGCGCGCGCGGAAACGTTTTCTCGAATAGTCGTTTTCTACTAGACCAGCGTCCTGCTGTCAAGCAGATTATTTCATGCGGTTGAACTAAAAATTCTCTCACGGCGCGACGCCCACACCACCCGCGTTGATTAATCAGCCAAAGAAACGATTTATTCGGGCTTGGACGCGGGGGTGGATTCTGCGCCGGGAGGCGCGAGAATGAGCTGTTGCCGGGTTTGCGCCGCCTTCGCCTGGGCGTCTAGGTCGAGAGCGATTTGCATCTCGCGGCTGGACTCCTCGGCCCGGCCAAGACGCTTAAGGTTCAGAGCATAGTAGTAACGGGCGGGCTGATAGGACGGGCTGTTTTCCACCGCGGACTTGAGAAAAACGTCCGCCGTATCATATTGCTTCTGGCGATAGGCAGCGATGCCCAGCCCGGTCAGCGCGCCCCCATGATGCGGATCGCGAGCCAGCACTTTCTGAAACAGCGCAGAGGCATCTTCGTACTTGTCCGAGGTTAGTGCGATATCGCCGAGTTCGTAATAAGAAGCCGTTTGGTTCGGTTCAATCTCGAGGGAACGGCGATATTCCACCTCGGCTTCGCCGGAGCGTTGCAACATGCGCAAAATTCGTCCCAGTCCATAGTGGGCGGTTGCGTCATTCGGACGCTGCGTCAAATATTCGCGCATATGCCGCTCGGTTGCGGGCATATCTTGCACGGCCAGCTCCGCGCGGGCGAGTCCATAGAGCATCTGCGCATCGTCCGGGGCCGCGCGGCGCCCGTCTTGAAGGGTTTGCAGGGCATCTTTGTCCAGCCCCATTTCGAGCTCCAGCAAACCAAGATCGAGCAAAATCCGTGGCTCGCCAGGATCGGCGTCTCTGGCCACCAGTAGAATTCCTAATGCTCCTTCGCGATCGCCTTTCGCGCGCGCCGAAAGAGCTTGCTGTTCGCTTAAAGCGGTCAGGCGGTCTCTCGCATTTTGACTGTGTGGAGGATTGGAGAGCGCGGCGGCGTACTCGCGGAGCGCTTCGTCGGTGCGTCCAGTCTTCTCCAGGAGATGCGCGAGATTTTCATGAGCGGTAGCCAGTTGCGGGCGAATCTCGATAGCCTCGCGAAACAGCTTTTCGGCCTCTTCGTGATTGCCCTGCTCTTCGCGGATCACGCCTAAAAGCGTCAGAGCCTGTGGGGCTTTTGGATGTTCCTCTAGGACGTGTTGCAGCAAGGATTCCGCCGAGGCGAAATCGCGTGCGGCCATCCAAGCTGCGGCTTGTTTTAGATCGGCTTCTTGCTTGGCCACAGACGAATCCCGCTCGTCCGGCGAGCTTTGGGGAGACGGAATCCGTGCCACGGCCGGCTCTCGCAGATTTAGAAACGCGCCAGAAAAAACGAGGACGGCAAAAATAGCACGGCATGGCGCGAGGTGCGCGCTCAACATGCGCGGAAGCCATTCGCGGCTTTGCCGGTTACGGATTTTTTTCGGGTTCCGGCTGAGCATGCGCTTTCTTCCGTTCTTCCAGATTGTCCGTGGCACGCGCGTCTGCGGCCGCCTTTAATCGTTGGAATTCCTCCAGGGCTTGCGCGGCCTCCTGCGGCCTTTTCATGACCCGGTACAGACGTGCGAGCTGGAAATAGGTTCGCTGCGCTAGTTCGCTCTCGGGAGCATTCTGAATCACCAGCTTGAACTGCTCTTCCGCTGCCGCATTCTGGCCCGTTTCCGCCAAGCTGCGAGCTAGATAGTAATGCGCTTCGAAGAACTTGGGATTTTCCCGGACTGCGGCTTCTAGGACTGGAATCGCGCCATCCGCATTTCCGCGCTCCACGCGAATCCTGCCCAGGGTCGACATGGCCACGGGATTGTGCGGATCGAGTTCGAGTTCGCGAGCGTAGGCCTGCTCGGCTTGCTCCAGTTGCGTAGACATGCGATACGCGTCCCCGAGACCCTCATGGAGGCTCGGTTCATTGGGAGCAAGTTGAATGGCGCGCTGATACTCGGCAATGGCATCCATATAACGCTCAGATTCCGCGTACGCCTGCGCCAGAACTTGATGCACGCGCCAGGATTTTGGATCGGCGTCGTACATTTCCTGATAGCTGCGCTGTGAAACAAACAGGTGGGCGCGCCCGCGATGGTAGAGGATGTCCGCATCTTTGGGTGCAAGTGCAGCGGCTTTATCCAATGGCACGACCGCGGCCTCTGGTTGGCCATCTCCCAAATCCACAATCCCCAACCACATGAGCGCTTTGGGATCGTTGGGGTTCAATTTTATTTCGCGCTCAATCGCGGTCCGGGCGTGGGAGAAATCGTTGATTTTGTAATAAGAGATACCAAGAAAAAGATTGGCGCCCCGCAGGGTAGGCTTCAGACGCAATGCTGCTTGAAAGTCCGCGATGGCCTCGGAAAATTGTCCTTGCTCCTGATGCGTGAGGCCCAGGTCGAAATGCGCCTCCGCGAATGCTGGACGCTGCGCGAGGACGGCGCGGAATTCTTTGGCCGCGGTTTCTAGATCACCATTGGTCAAGGCTTCGCCGCCCTGCCGAAAATGATCGTCGATGGAGGGATTTGAATCTTGCGCGCGCAACGCGCCGGACGCAGCACAGACGACGAAGGCCAGCGACAAGGTCCGCACCACCGCCCACGGCGATGCTCCCGCCTCAACCCGCAAAGGCACGCCATTCTGCGTTGGAACCGTTGCATTCAATGGCTGTCCCTTTCATTGCGGGCGGCTTGCGAGGGCTCATCGATCTTAACGATTCGATCGCCTTGAATATCGTTCAGCGTTTGTAGCGCGCCGCTAGGCCAGCGAATTTGGATGCTCTTGGCCTCGGTGTTTGGTCCCAAACCGAACAGGACGCGCTTATCACTCGAAGAGAGGTAGCTGCCGGTGGTGCTGACGGTGGCGTATTGCGAGCCGTCTTTCGTCGTCAACTTGATTTCGGCGCCAATCGCGTCGCGATTGCTCTTGTGTCCGATTAGCAGTAAGGAAATCCAGTGATTTTGCGTTCGTGTTTCATTGTGCAGGATGTAGGCGGGCCCGTCATTGGTGGTCACCACCACATCGATGCGCCCGTCGTTGTCAATGTCCCCGGTTGCCAATCCGCGCGCTACCCATTTTTGCGTGAACACCGATCCCGACGAAGCCGAAACATCCACGAAATTCTTCCCGCCAACATTCTTGGCCAGCAGCAGTGGTTCGCGGTAGTGCAATTGAGGAGAGGTCCGTTCGATGGTATCCAAATCGTGCCCCTGGGCAATCAACAGATCTTTCCAGCCATCATTGTCATAATCCAGGAAACGAACGCCCCATCCAGAATGCAGCACCGTCATGGAGGATATGCCGCTGGCGCCACTGGCGTAGGTAAAAGACCCGTCCCCCGAATTCCTGTAGAGAGCATAACGCTGCTCCGCCAAATCGGTGATGACCAGATCCGGCCAACCGTCATTGTCATAGTCGGCAAAATCCACGCCCATGCCGGCAAAGGTTTTGCCGTTATCATCCAAGGCGATTTCGGAGGCGAGCCCCACCTCACTGAATTTTCCGCCGCCATCATTGTGATAAAGAAACTCAGGCATGGAATCGTTGGCGATTACTATGTCGATGCGGCCATCCCGGTCGTAGTCGGCAATGGCGATACCCAAACCTTTGCCGGGCTTGGCGAACCCTGCTTGCGAAGCCACTTCCGTAAAGTGTCCGTTGCCATCATTGTGGTACAGCAGGGGAACAATAGGCGGAAACATATCCGGATGGCAATAAGAGCGGTACCCTTCGCGATGCTCCCCACACCAATAGTCGTCCCAATCCCATTTCACGTACCGCAGCACCACCAAATCGAGAAGCCCATCGTTGTCGTAGTCGACCCACGCGGCGCTCGTGGACCAGCCGGAGCCCGGTAGGCCGCTCTGCTCGGTGACGTCCGTGAACGTCCCGTTGCCGTTGTTATGGTAAAGAGTATTCCTGCCATAGCCGGTGACGAAGAGATCCTCAAAACCATCGTTGTCGTAATCGCCGACCGCCACGCCCATTCCATAACCAATACCTTGAAGCCCCGCCTTCTCCGTCACGTCTTCGAAGGTTCCGTCGGGTCGCTGGTGGTACAGGCGGTTCCATGTGCGGGGGCCATCTTTTTGCGGCACCGCACCCTTCAAAGTCGGATCGGTGATCGGCGCTCCGTTCACGAGAAAGATATCCAGACGGCCATCATTGTCGTAATCGAAAAGTGCTACGCCGGAACCCATGGTTTCGATCAAGTACTTCTTTGACGTGTGCGACGCTACGTGCTGAAAATGAACGCCGCTAGCCTCTGTGATATCAACAAATGCGCCGCCAGAAACCGGGGGTGCCGGTTCATGACCGCCACTCCCATGGCTTTCCTGTGCCAAAGCGATTCCGCCAACCGCAGCGAGAAAAAACAGCCACAGTGCGGCCAGAACTTCGACACGAGATATTCGAAATGAGCGGCGCATTCCGGTGGTGGTGAAGAAAACGATTACCCCAGACGCGATTATAGACGCGCCCTACCGGAGCCGCAATGTGCGGGAATTACACGATGGAATTCGAGCGTTCCCTCTTGGTATATCCATCGAAGCCTTGCGCGCCATGCTGGAATACGTTTACTCTCGGTTTCGGTATGCGCACACCTGAAATACCGTCGATGGAGCCGGGCCAAAATTCTCACGGTCGTGCGCCTCAGCGTCAGGGGATTAAGCGGCGCCGTATAAAATGGCTGCGGCAAGTAAGCACCGTCGTGGTTTTGTGCACCGTGGTTTTCGTGCTGCCGTGTGAAGCGCAACAGGAACCGCAACCCTTAGCCCCCGCAACGCCGGCAAACGGAGGCGTGGCCACGGGAGGGTCACACGCAGCGCTCAAGGACGCAAAATCTCGTCCGATTACCGCGGGTGGCTTCGTCGACGGGGCGCCGGTGGTTTTTGTGGATATTACGCACGCAGCCGGACTGGATAAATTTCAGTATCGCGGGGGATCGCCCGAGAAGACGACGATTCTTGAGACGCCAGGGTCGGGCGTGGCGCTGCTTGACTACGACAACGACGGTTGGCTGGACATTTACCTGGTAAACGGTTCGACCGCCGCGGCCATGCACGGTCGCGAGGCTGCTCCACGCGCCATGCTGCTGCATAACAATCATGATGGAACTTTCACCGATGTCACCGACAAGGCCGGTGTGGCGAATGAGCGTTGGGGCTTTGGCGTCGCGATTGGGGATTACGACAATGACGGATGGCCGGACATCTATGTGGCCAACTACGGAAAGAATCGTCTCTACCACAACAATCACGACGGCACGTTTACCGATGTTGCCGAAAAGGCCGGGGTGGCGCTAGGCGGCTGGTCGACGGGTCCGACTTGGGGCGATTACGATCACGATGGGCGGCTGGATCTTTTTGTGCCGGGCTACGTGCATTTTGACATCGACCATCCTCCGGTTCCTGGCCAAGCTGGCATCTCGGCCAGTCTTTGCAAGTTCCGCGGCGTGAATGTGATGTGCGGGCCGCGCGGTCTGCCCGGCGAGAGTGACCACCTCTTCCACAACCAGGGCGACGGCACCTTCAAGGATGTCAGCGTGCAAGCGGGCGTCTCCGACCCGAAAGGACTCTACGGGCTCGCTTCCGCCTTCGTCGATGTCGATGACGATGGTTGGCTCGATCTGATCGTTGCCAACGATTCCGTGCCGAATTATCTGTACCGGAATCGAGGAGATGGGACGTTCGAGGATATCAGCCTGGCGTCCGGTGTAGCGCTCAGCGAAGACGGCCGGGAGAAGGCCTCCATGGGCATCGCTATCGGTGACTACAACAACGATGGATTGGTCGATTTCTTTATCACCACCTTTTCCGACGATAACGACACGTTGTACCGCAACGACGGGCCGGTCGGCTTTACGGACGTCAGCTATGCCGCCGGCGTCGGCGACATCAGCATACCGTTTCTTGGGTGGGGGACCGGATTCCTCGACTACGACAATGACGGTTTCCTTGATCTGTTCGTGGCCAACGGCCATGTGTACCCCGCGGTGGATCGATACGACTGGGGCACCACCTGGGCGGAACGGCCGTTGCTGTTTCACAATGTAAATGGCAAGCGCTTTGAAGCCGTGCCTCCGGCCACCGGGAGCGGTCTAGCCGTGGTGATCCCAGCTCGGGGTGCGGCTTTTGGCGATTTATTCAACGACGGCCATATCGACGTGGTCATCAACAACATTGACTCCGCGCCGACCTTGCTGCGGAATGTGGTCAAGAACGGAAATCACTGGCTTACGTTCAAATTGATTGGAGGCCCGGCGAGTCCTCGCGACGCGGTCGGCGCTAAAATGTTCGTGACCTTCGCCGGAGTGAAACACCGCAGCGAGGTTGTAAGCGGCGGGAGTTATGGCTCCAGTTCTGACTTTCGATTGCACTTCGGACTGGGGACAGCCACCCAGGTCAGCAAAATCGAAATCGATTGGCCGAGCGGCGCGAAGGAGCAGATCACCGTACCTTACGTGGATCATATTTTTACCGTACTCGAGGGCAAGGGAATACTGCCGGAGAAGTAGCATCTCCCGGCGCCCGCCGGACGAAAGTCCAGGCTGGCGTGAGCAATCGGGCTTTTCCGAAAAGATGTGGCGGCGTCATGCCATGGATGTTCAATAAAATGAGGACCAAGGCAGCCTTTCCATTCGCTGTGATTCTTCTGGTTCTTCTGGCCCCGGGTGCATTTTCGCAGGCCGATTCTTTTGAGGGCGCTACGGCGCTGTTTCAGCAAAAGCGATTTGCGGAAGCCGCCGCAGCTTTCGAAAATCTCGAAAAATCAAAGCCGGGGGAAACGGACGCGCTTTTATACGCCGGAAAATCATTCGTAGGTCTGGAGCGCTTCGCGGATGCCGCCGGCGCATTTTCGGAATATCTCTCGAGCCACCCGCAATCCGATGAAGCAGCGTACCTGCTGGCGTACGTCAAATTTCGCGAAAATAAAGCCGCCGAGTCCTTGAATCTTTTCACGGCAGCAGCCAAGATCAAGCCGCCTCGCGCTGATGATTTGAAGATCGTCGCGCTGGACTATGTTCTGCTGGGCGACCAAACCAGCGCCGCACGCTACCTGGAACGAGCCCTCACCATGCAACCCTACAACGTCGAAGTGCGCTATTACCTGGGGCGTGTGCGCTATCAACAGAACCAATTCGCTCTGGCCATTGCCGCTTTTGAAGAAGTGCTCAGGCGCGATCCCAAGCATGTGAAGGCGGAAGATAATCTCGGTCTGAGCCTGGAGGCCATGAACCAAATCGACGATGCCATCGCCGCTTACCGCAAGGCCATCGAACTGGACGCACTTGCGCAGCATCATTCTGAACAGCCTTATCTGAACTTGGGAATATTGCTGACGAAATTGGGAAAGCCGGCCGAGTCTTTGCCGGTTTTGCGAAAGGCCGCGGAGCTTGCTCCGGGTTCATGGCAGATTCATTATGAGTTGGGCAAATCCTATTTTAATTTGGGGCAGTTCGCAGACGCGCAGCGCGAACTGCAGAGCTCCGCGGCCATTGCTCCGGCAGAGAGCTCGACGCATTTTTTGTTGGGGCGCTTGTACCGTCGGCTCGGCAATTCCGAAGCCGCCGCCCACGAATTTGCGCTCACTGAGCAATTGATCGAAGCAAAACGGCATATGGGCTCCCCTATGGCGGGAGGCGCACCGAATACGCCGTGAGTTCAGGCGAGCCTCGGGGAATCATTGCGCGCGCTTATCCCCCCCTGAATTGCGCAAGATGCTGATTAGAAGTGACTTAAAGGGCGATTATTCCCTTGACAAAGTAACGCGCCTCTGGTAGCTTGTCTCTAGTGAGGGCTGCCATGAACCTGATAGAAGTCGTTTCCAAGTTTCGCAGCGAGTCCGATTGCCTAGACTACCTTGAGGCTGTTCGTTGGCCTAGCGGCTTGTGCTGCCTTCGCTGTGGCATCATGGAGCGCATCTCCAAGTTTACGACGAACGCCACCACACGCAAGCGCACAAACAAAAAGGGTGAGACTCGCACCGTTGTCGTTCCTTCGCGCCGTCTCTATGAGTGCAAAGAGTGCGGCTATCAGTTTAGCGCCACGACTGGCACGGTGTTCCATGATTCGCATCTATCGCTCGTGAAGTGGTTCATGGCCGTGGGCCTCATCGTGGAAGCGAAAAAAGGCATGAGCGCATTGCAAGTGGCGCGGCATCTTGGCATGGAGAAGAGCTACAAAACAGTCTGGTATCTCTGCCACCGTATCCGCAAGGCCATGAAAGACGGCGGCCTGCTCACTGGAATCGTGGAAGTTGACGAAACTTACATGACTCCCAAAAAACCGCGCAAAGGGCGTCCCTACGTCCAAAAAGAATCGCGCGACGTTGTTCTAGGCATGATTGAGCGCGGCGGGAAACTCCGTCTAGTACCGATGAAAGACGCCAAGATGCAAACCATCGAACCGATTATGGAAGAGTACATTTCGCCGGATGCCATCTTGCAAACCGATGAGTCCGCTCTCTACAACATAATTGGCAAGCGCCGTTTTCCGGGCCGCCACCGCACAATCAATCACAGCGTCAGCTATGGCGTAGGCGATCTCCACACGAACACCGTCGAGAATGCGTTCTCCCTACTCAAGCGCGGGGTGTACGGCACGTTCCACAAGGTTTCGATAAAGCATCTGGGCCGCTATTGCGAGGAGTTTTCGTTCCGGTTCAATCGGCGGGATTCTCAGAAGCAACTGTTTGACGCGACACTAAAAGGGTTGGTGAAAGAAGGCGCGTTGCCATTTAAGACTCTGACTGCCGGGGAATGAATTGGCCCTTTGGCCGCTTCCCCGTAGTTTTAATTTTCTTCATTGGCGTGGGGGCAGTTGTCAGCAGTTGAGATAGCACGGCATCAAACTCCCATTTTTCAACGACTATTTTCTTCTTCATTCGCATATGCTAACATAGTGGCGGGTCCGGTGGGATTCGAACCCACGGACGTGCTGGTGGCACGTCGTCGAGGTATAAAGTCGCTGCAATAGACCTCTCTGCCACGGACCCGCTCTTCCAAGGTGCAACGGCCAGACGAACTGACATTCGCTCTGGCCGTTTTTCTTTACGCCCGCATGATGCCAATCCCGAAATAATGTCGCTATGCCTTGACGCGGAAGTATTGTGGAAGAGTGGCGGAAGCCCGGAAAATAAGCGGAAGAAATGCGGAAAAATCGCGGAAAATTAGTCTGCTATCAGTTTCTCTCTGGTGGTGCGCATGACCTTCGCAATTCCATCCAAAATTGACCGTCTCACTCTCCCAGTCTTTCGGAAGCTACGCAATGTCCTGTCGGTAGTGCCCGCTTGAATAGCAAACTCCGTCATGCCTATTCCGCGATCTTTACAAAACTGTTCGACGCGCTCGGCTGCTCGTGGACTGTGGACCGTGCCCGTCAGCCTCTTGTGCTTTTCGAGTTTTCTCTTCTTTGGAGCCTTGGCCCGCTTCGGCCTTGTGATCGCGTCCAACTTCTCCATGTAACCTATCCAGCGGTCTGAACGCTTCAGATGCTCTTTCATTTGAGAAAAGATATGGCGGGAGAATCCGAACGGCGCTATACCGCTTCCGAAGGGGTCGTTAACGAAGAGATAGTCCAGAAATTGGTTCAGAAATATGTGTGCTACTCCTATGTCTATCTCTCCGGCTCCAACCGCTACTATAACGATTTTCGCAAATGCGTCTAAGCCAACTTCTACTCGCGGCCCTATTTGATTTGAATCTCGGAATTTGCGGCAAGCCTTGAGCACAGCAACTTCAGTTCGCGGCTTTAGGCCGTCTGGAAAGCCAAGAGGAAAGTCCATCGCTCCCTTTGCGATGCCCTAGAGAGGTGTAGCCGCCAACCGGGTAGGGTACCCAGTTTGTTGCCCCGTCGAGCTAGGCGGCTACTAGACTTTATCAGATGTGATTATCTCATGCTCAGTGGAGTCTGTTATTCTCAGCGCCTAAATTTGGAGGACCCATGCCCATTACGAAATATGAAAATCAAACGATTATTGGAAAGATTCTTGTCCTAGAGGAATGTTGGTTTATCAACTGCGTTTTGCGCGAATGTGCACTTTTTTATTCGGGAGGTGCCTACGCCTTAGAGAATGTGACTCTTGAGGACTGCAAGTGGAAGCTACGCGAGAACGCGGCCCAGACATATCGACTACTATCTCTGGCGGGCATGTTAAAGGTCCCACAGATACCCCCGTCAATGAAATTGTCTGACATTGGTCCAATTCAATAGTGAGTCCTACCCTGTCACGGCTTCTCATTTTGGACTCCATTAGTTTACTTTGTCAACGCAATAATCGCCCTTAAAGTCATTTGTTCTCAGTATGATATGCAAGTGTTCATTCTGCGGGAGTTATTCTCCAAATTTAGTAACTAAGTGGTTAGCCGTGGAAGAGTGTCGTCTTTTCCTTGCAGTCGGCGTTACGCTCGGGCTTCGACCACGTTTGGCGCCGCCATGGGAGCTGGCGATTGACGCGAACTCGACCGCGAGCCATACTCCGATGCGATTTGAGCAAACGCTTGCTCAACCTTGCGGGATCGTCGCAGGCCGCGCAACGCTTCGTTCCTGTTGTGTCACGTTTGGCACGGAGGAGAGTTCCTCATGAAAAAGAAATCTCGCAGGCAATTTCTCGGTTCGGTGGGAGGCGCGGCGGCCGGGGTATTCGCAGCGCGGGCGATTCCTGCCTGGTCCTGGAAGGCGCCATCCGAGCCGGCTACTTCGCAGGCTACTTCGCAATTGTCGCTCTTCAGGTATTCCGATGTGCAATTACTCGACGGCCCTTTCCGTGCGCAGTTCGAGCAGAACCACAGGTTCTTCCTGGATCTCAACGAAGATGGATTGCTCAAGCCGTTTCGGCAGCGCCAAGGACTGCCGGCCCCCGGTCCCGACATGGGAGGCTGGTACGACAATGCGGACGACTTCAACGAGAAGGACAATTTTCATGGGTTTATTCCCGGACACTCTTTCGGTCAATACCTTTCCGGATTGGCTCGCGCTTATGCAGTGACCGGTTCCAAGCCCACGCAGGAAAAGGTGCAACGGCTGGTGCGCGGTTTTGCAGCAACCGTCGAGCCCTCCGGAAAGTTCTACGTCGACTACCGGCTGCCCGGCTACACCTTCGACAAAACATGTTGTGGGCTCATCGATGCTCATGAATTTGCGGCCGACCCGATGGCCTTGGAGGTGCTCAAGCGCAGCACAGACGCCGCTTTGCCGCACTTGCCGGAGAAGGCCCTAAGCCGCGCGGAACAAGAAGCGCGGCCACACAAGTCCGCCGCCTTTACCTGGGACGAAACCTACACGTTACCCGAAAACTTTTTCCTGGCTTATCAGCGTAGCGGAGACAAGCGCTATCGAGATTTGGCGGAACGCTTTATCTATCATGAGTTCTACGATGCTCTCGCGGAAAACCATAACGTCCTTCCCGGCAAGCACGCCTACAGTCACGTCAATACGCTGAGTTCAGCCATGCAGGCGTACCTGGTGCTGGGCGATGAAAAGTATCTCCAGGCCGCGACGAACGGGCTGCGCATGGTGCAAGAGCAAAGTTATGCCACGGGGGGATGGGGACCAAACGAGGGATTCGTGGAACCGGGCAGGGGACTGCTTGCCGAGAGTCTGGTCAAGACTCACGCCAGCTTCGAAACTCCGTGCGGCGCGTACGGACAGTTCAAGATCACGCGGTATTTGCTGAGGGCGACGCACGACTCGCGTTATGGGGACAGCATGGAGCAGGTGCTGTACAACACCGTCGCCGGTGCGAAACCGATTCTTGCGGACGGCACCAGCTTCTACTACTCGGACTACAACAGTGCGGATGCCAGGAAGGTCTATCACAGGGATAAGTGGCCCTGCTGCTCCGGCACTTTCCCGCAGTTAACGGCCGACTACGGCATCAGTTCTTATTACCCGGCCAAAGAGGGTGTTTACGTCAATCTCTTCCTTCCTTCTCGTGTCAGCTGGATACAAGGCGACACGCAATGCACGCTGACCCAGCAAACCAGCTATCCCGGCACCGACACTACCCAGCTTCATCTGGAGATGGCGCGTCCTGAGAACTTCACCATTTACCTCCGAATCCCAGCTTGGGCGGATGCAAAAACGCGGGTTTCCGTCAACGGCACACGAGTGGAAGGCGAGGTAACCGCCGGGAAATTCTTTGCGCTGCCTCGAACGTGGAAGAATGGCGATCGCGTTGAGTATGAAATTGGCATGCCACTTCGGGTGCAAGCTGTGGATGCGCAGAATCCTCAGATCGTGGCATTGCTCCGCGGGCCGGTCGTTCTTTTTGGCGTCGGGAATTTGCCGGCAAATCTTTCCCGCGCGCAACTGCTCGCGGCTTCGGCCGCTTCTCACTCCTTGGATAGCTGGGTTGTGCAGAGTGATGCGGGGAAAGTGACGTTCCGTCCCTTCGCGGGGATCGGTGATGAATCTTACCGCCTCTATCAGACGCTGGAAGCCTAAGGTCATGGCCGCGCGTGCGACCCTGCCAGGAATCGTTGCTAAAACTCCGTGCCGCGGAATCGAGCCGGATGCTCCGTTTATAGAGACGCTAAGTCGCGCTTTGCGCTAAATGGATCAGCGCGGGCAATATGTCGCCGAGCTGCGCGGTCTGTGGCTCACCAAAAGCGAAATAAAGCTTTCGATAGAGGGCATATAACGAGCCGTAGACTTTCTGCGCTGCCGGCTGCGGTGTAAACAGCACGTGCTTTGGGCAAATTTTATCCTGGGCCTCTTCCACGGTCTGGAAAGTCCCAGCCGCGAGAAACGCAAAAATCGCGGAACCTAAACTGGTAACGCTTTTGCTCGGCACCAGCACCGGCCTTCCGAGTACATTGGCATACACTTGATTGAGCACGTTGTTCTTTTGTGGAATGCCGCCGGCATTGATCACGCGCTTGATGTCCACCCCGTGTTCGGCCATGCGATCCAGGATAATTCGCGTGTGAAATGCCGTGCCTTCTATTGCGGCGAATAGTTCGTCCTGAGCGGTGCTCTGTAAGTTCCAACCGAGGGTAATCCCCCGTAAATTCGGATTCACCAGCACCGTTCGGTCTCCGTTGTCCCAGGTCATGCGCAGCAGGCCGGATTGTCCCGCACGATATTTCTCCAGTCCCTGACTCAGCGTCGCCACGTCTGTTCCGGCACGGTTGGCAATGGCGTTGAAAATGTCTCCTACGGCCGAAAGGCCGGCTTCAATTCCGGTGCGATGCGGATGCACGCTGCCCTGCACGACGCCACAGACGCCGGGAACCAGGTTCACCGCCGGGGTGATGCCGATGATGCATGTCGATGTGCCGATGACATTCACCATATCGTCCGTGCGGCAACCTGCCCCGATGGCGTCCCAATGGGCATCGAAGGCCCCAACGGGTATCGGAATGCCCGGCTGCAAGCCGAGTTTTTCGGCCCAGAAAGGAGAAAGCTTTCCCGCAATTTGGTCCGAGGTGGCATATTCCCCCTGGAGTTTCGCTCTCACCCCAGCAAACAAGCGGTCCACTTTGACGAGGAACTCCTCCGGAGGCAGGCCACCCAAATCCGGATTCCACAGCCACTTGTGCCCCATGGCGCAAATGCTGCGCTTCACGTGGCGAGGATCGGTAATTCCGCACAGCGTAGCCGCGGCCATGTCGCAGTGTTCAAAAGCCGACGCGAATTCGGCGCGTTTCGTTGGATTGTGGCGCAGCCAATGCAACAGTTTCGAGAAGCCCCACTCCGATGAATACACTCCGCCGCACCACTGAATGGCCTGGAGTCCTTCGCGATGGGCCGCTTCCGTGATCTCCGCAGCTTCCGCTTTCGCGCGGTGGTCGCACCAAAGATAGTATTCATCGAGCGGCTCGAGATTCTTTCCCACCGGAATCACCGAGGAGCCGGTGGTATCCACCGCGAGCGCTTGCACTGCGAGGCCGGAGATGTGCGCCTGTGCGACTGCCTCACGCGTGGCCGTGGCCAAAGCGCGCATCTGATCGTCATGCGATTGCGTGGCATATTCCGGGTCTTCGCGCTTCCGGTGCAGTGGATATTCCGCCAGCGCGGTAGCTAGCAGGCCCTTTTCGCTGTCCACGATGGAAACACGAACGCTAAGGGTTCCGAAATCGACTCCGGCCACGATTGCCATGGGGTTTGTGCTCGCTCCCTGCCAGTAAGGTTTTATGCCGCGTGTGCGAAAATCACACGAGCCGAGATAAGGCGGCGCGGGTTCACGAAGCTGCCACGGAAAATACCAGTAAAAAGCAGTAAACGTTTACCACGCAACCTCGGGTATTGCAAGGTGCCCGGTCCGAGAGCGTGGCAAAGACGCGCCCGGTTTGGACAAGGATGCAGATATCGTATACTGTGCATTCTCAGACTTCCCACGCGAGAGGGGACTCGTGGATATTCGCGACGTCGCTAGGCGGGCCAGGGTATCGACGGCAACGGTGTCGCGCACCGTCAACCAGGTGGCGACCGTCGATGCACAATTGGCTAAACGCGTGTGGAAGGCCATCGCGGAACTTGGATATTACCCCAATCGGCAGGCGCGCGCACTGGTCTCCGGAAGAAGCCGCGTTTTTGGGTTGATCGTTTCCGAAATCACCAATCCTTTTTTTCCTGAGATCGTGCAGACGTTTGAAACTCTGGCCGTCGAACAGAATTACGAGATCCTTCTAACCTCTACGATTCACGACCCAAAACGCATGGAACTTGCCGTTCGCAGGATGATTGAAGGCCGCGTCGACGGAGTCGCCATCCTCACGTTCGGCATGGAAGACGAGCTGTTGGAGCATCTCCGTTTCCGAAATCTGCCCCTGGTGTTCATTGACGTTGGCCCCAAGGCCCCACGCGTCAGTAATATTCGCGTCGACTATTCCCATGGAATTCGTCAGGCCGTGCAACACCTGGCAGCCATGCGGCATGAGCTCATAGGTTTTGTGGCCGGGCCTCTCAGACTGCGGTCCGCGGTGGTACGAAGAGATGCGTTTGAAGAATCGATGCGTGAGATTGGCTTGTCGGTGAGAGCCGAGTACATCGTCGAGGGGGATCACCGGTTAGAAGGCGGAAAACTCGCGCTGCAAAAGCTTTATAAGCTTCGGGAACCGCCCACGGCTCTTCTTTGCTCCAACGATATGACCGCCATCGGCGTCATGCGGCAGGCCTATGAACTCGGCATCGAAGTCCCAAGGGAATTGTCGGTCGTGGGCTTCGACGATATCCGCATGGCTGAATTCATGACTCCTCCGCTAACCACCGTGCAAATGTCACAGGCGGAGTTGGCCAGACTCGCGTTTGACGCCCTTCTCAAAGAAGTGAAGAGAGGAAGTCCCAGTCCGGACGGCACGGAATATCTTCTGAAGACGCAACTGGTTCTACGCGGTTCGACGACCTTTCCCCCAAGCCACAACCAGATGAACTCGCGGTCCACCACAAAACGCGCCGCACAAACTGGAATACCGGAAGATGATTGAACCGCGTCCTTCTTGATAGAATCCCCCGCATGCTCATCAGGCTGATTCTCTTCTTCAGCGATGCTCGCTATCGATTCACGCCCGCCTAAGCAGTTTCTGTGGACCAAATTTCCAGCCCGCTATTTCTTCCCCATATAGTTTGCCGCCAGGTTGGCGCAGGCTTCGACAAACTCCTGCTCGGCTTTGGTGAAGGTGTTGGCAAAATAGCTCTCGATATCCAGCTCGGCCGCAAGTTTCTTGTTTACGAAAATGGGAACAACGATTTCCGACTTCACCATGGTCGATCCCGCAAGATAGCGCGGATCTTTGGAGACATCCTGCACGACGACGATCTGCCCGCTGCTGGCCGCCGCGCCACAGAGCCCGTTGTTTAGCGGGATGCGCGCATGGGGCGTAAAGCTGCCAACGAAAGGTCCGACCAGCAGAAAGCCGGCGTCCGTAGGATCAACCAGATAGAAACCTACCCAGTTGTAGCGCGTCATCTTCTCGTGAACCCGGTTGGCGATACGCTCCATGACGGACTGCGCCGTGGAAGCCGTTCGGGCAAAGTCTTGAAGTTCCTGGAGCAATTCTTTATGCACGGGTGTCATGTTTTTGCCCCACATGTTCAGCGTAAGGAAGCTTTCCTGGCGCTCGATCTTTGCCTCCGTACGCACATCAGTTTACACGAACGGCTCGAGGCACAATCTCCGTCTCTCGACACTTGCTGCGAAATTTGTGGAAAGGGGAAGTAGCGCTAAATTCCTTCTGCGTGGCTTATGGTGGCTGACGTGGCTGAATAAGGAGCCCGGATTTATTCGGGCAGCACTTTGCCGCGCGTTTCCACCGCAAAGGGAATTACCAGCAGTCCGATCCCGAAGGCGATCGCCGTGAATGCCACCGGTTTGCCAAGCGTGCCCATGTTGCTGACCAGCGCCCCGACCGCGAAGTTGACGCCCGCGGCAAAGAAACGGCCGAACGAGGTGGTGAAGGCAAACGCTGTCGCCCGCACCGAAGTGCTGTACTGCTCGGGCAGCCACAAACTGAACACCGCGAAATTTCCGCCAAAAAATCCCAGAAAGAAAAGCACGGCGATGAACGGGTGCAGTCCCTGCGGCAGATAGAAGGCCCAGCCGAAGCTGAGCAGGATGCAGACGGCCATCCCAACGAAGTAAAAGGCCAAGGTGCGCTTGCGCCCGAAGCGTTCCGCCAACGGTGGAACGGCCAAGCATCCGAGGATGGTTCCCAGCGAGAGCAAACCCATCCCGAAAGAAGACACGCGCACGGCCTGCGGCTGCAACATTCCAGCGCGTTTGGCCAGGTTGATGATCGCCGTGGGAGCATAAACCGCGGCAGCCCACAGTCCGCAGATGGCGGCGGCCAGCAGTACGGTGTTCACGATGGTGCGGTGAGTGTACGGCGCGCGGAAAATGGCGCGCAGCGAAGAAAGTCCACTGGCGGCTTTTGTTTTGGCTTTCTGTTGCCAGCGCGCCGGCTCCTTCACGCTGAACAAAATTACGAACGCCACGAGGACGGGCGTCAGCCCGCACCAGAACATGGCGCGCCAGCCGTAACGCGCGGCGACCGTATAATTGAGCGCTGAAGCCAGAAAAAATCCCGCGTAATATCCCGTTTGCAGATATCCCGCGCCCATTTTACGGCGGTCTTCCGGCCACGCTTCGGCGACGTACGTTCCGGCCAGCGCCCACTCGCCGCCAATCCCAATGCCCGCAAGCAAGCGGAATAATGCCAATTGCCAGACGCTTTGCGACAACGCCGCAGCTCCGGTGAAAATTGCATAGACGAAGATGGTGGCTGCTAAAACGCGAGTGCGGCCAAATTTGTCGGCGATGGGGCCCCAGATTAACGATAGTCCCCATCCCACCAGGAACAGCGCAAAGAGGATCGAACCGGCAAACCCCACATTGGCGGGAGTGGCCTTATACCCAGATTTCGGAAGCAGTTCCGTCAGCGCGGGGCTGAGCACCAGCGCATAAATCACGGAATCCATGCCGTCCAGCGTCCAACCCACCCACGCGCCCCAGAAGCCGGTGATTTGCTGGCGTGAAAGTTTGGTGTGCGTCGCTGGGAGCGGGTGCGTCACTGCATCCGTGGCCATGCTTTTCCTCTCCGGCGTTGCGCCGCTGTTGGGCGCGGGCAGGAGGATAGCACGGCTCGTCCAGGGAACGCGGGACGGTTGTTAAGCGATGGGGTCGCGGCCCGCGTTTTGAAACAGCGCCGTCAACGCCGGCTTGGTTACCTTCCCCATGGCGTTGCGCGGCAGCACGTCCAACACCAGCAGCCGAGAAGGTACTTTGTAGGGCGCTAGAAACTCCTTGCTCCAAGCGCGTAGCGCAGACAGCTCGAGCACCTCGCCGCCCTTCAGCACCACGGCTGCCGCCACGCACTCGCCCCACTCCGCATCCGGCACACCGACAACCGCGCACTCGACTATGGCGGGATGCTCGCGCAGCGCTTCCTCAATCTCCAGCGCGGAGACTTTATGTCCGCCAGTTTTGAGGATGTCGATGCTCGTCCGTCCAAGAATGCGATATAGCCCATTCTCGACCACCGCCGTATCACCAGTGCGAAACCAGCCATCGCGGAACGCCTCACGCGTCGCCTCGGGTTTGCCCCAATATTCCGCGAACACACTCGGACCGCGGACTTCGATCTCGCCGGCGGTTCCCGGCGCCACGGGCTCGCCGTTCTCTGCGACAAGTTGCACCTCGACGCTCGGCAGGGGCGCGCCCACGCTTCCGGGAACGCGTTCGCCACGCAGCGGATTCGCGAGCGCCATGCCAATCTCCGTCATCCCGTAGCGTTCGAGCAGCGTGTGACCGGTAATCTCCTTCCAGCGTTCCAGCGTACTTACCGGCAGCGCCGCCGAACCCGACACCATCAAGCGCAGTTTGCCGCAGGCGTGGCTTAAGTTCGCGCCACGCTCTGCCACCGTGCACTCCCATGCGGCGATGAGTTTCGCGTAAACCGTCGGCACCGCCATGAATAACGTGACCTTGCCGCTCGCGATGCTATCCCATACCGCGGCGGCGTCGAAGCGCGGGAACATGTGGCACGCAGCGCCGGACCACAACGCGCAGGAAAGAACGTTGATAATTCCGTGTACGTGGTGCAGCGGCAAACACAAAACGATGCGGTCATCGGCGGACCATTCCCACGCTTCCACCAATGTGGAGATTTGCGCTGCGATGTTCGCATGCGTGGTTACCACGCCCTTGGGCCGGCTGGTGGTGCCGCTGGTGTAGAGAATCATGGCGCGACGCGTGCCGCTGACCTGCGGCAATTCCGCCGGTTGGCCAGCGAGCAGTTGGTCATAAGAAAACGCGCGGAGGTTACGGACCGCGGCAATGGGCGACAGGAGCGAGGCCGCAACGGCGTCGAACACCACGGTCGACGACGCCGTATCGTCAATATAAAATTCCAACTCGGTGCGCGGCGCGGTCTGCGGTAACGGCACCGCAATGCCACCCGCGCGCCAGATGCCCCACTGCGTTGCGACCCACGAAAATCCCGGCGCCACCTGAAACGCCACGCGCTCTTCGGCGAGATCGGCGCGCCCAGCCAGCAGCGCGGCCGCCACCCGCGCCGACGCCTCCAGCAAATCGTTATAGGTATAGGAACCTTGCGGCTCGACGATGGCGGTGCGTTGTTTATGCCGCTGGGCGTGAGCAATGAGTGGAAGAGCGCCGCTGTGGCTGATCACCCGAAAACTTTACGTCGTCTCCGCCGCACTGTCCACTGGATGTGAAACGCTACAGCCTCACGAAAATCGACTTGGGGATCACGTGCCGCTCCTTTGGTGCAAATGTTGGCTTTCCCGCCCACCATCTTCTCGCAAATGTATTTCAATCGCAGTACGCCGATTCGGGAGGGAATGGCAGGGGTGAGGATGAGAGGTTGTCACGTGCTCTGGGGAAAATGTCATTGTTGGCCAGGTTTGTGGGGGATAATGAGAAAACGGGTTAGCTGCAAATCGCGAAGGATCTAGCTGCTCCGCGGTCTAACAAGTCATGGCACCTGCCGCATTAACGGTCTGGCTACTTACAATTATAGTTGCTGCGTTCGTTGTGTTTCTGTGTGTCCGGCAAAAGGTAATCAGCAAGTTTTTCTTCTTCAGTTGTTACTTCGCAGCCTCAATCGTCGTCAGTATCGGACGGTTTTGGGTATTTTCGCGCAATGGGCACCATTTCGTGGAATACCTGAATTTTTACTATTACAGCGACGCAGTTTTGACTGTCTTGTTGGCTTTGGCCATTTGGCAGATCGGCGCACGGGTAGTCGCGGGGAGAGTCGGCCGCGAGACAGTGTTGATCGGGGGCGCCAGTATTTTATTACTGGTCATCTTCTTCAGTTTCGCCAGTGTTGCGCACTCGAATTCGAAGTTCATCACACATTTTACGGTCGAAGTGTCGCAGAATATTTTTTTCGCGGCGGGCCTGGCGACACTCGTTCTCTGGACCTGGAACCTGCTTAACAAGGCTGAAGACCGAATCGCTGCGGAATTCGTGAATGTTCTGGTGGTGTATTTCGCTGTGTTTTTCGTAGTGCAAGGGCTAGAGCTGGCCAGTCCATCTTCCCGCGGACACGACGGCGACCTTTTTTCGATGTTGGGCGCGTGGCTTCCGCTAGGCTGCAGTTTTGCGCTGGTAAAAGATCAGTAGCATGAACAGGCGAGACGCCGCTCCACGCCTCATCCGCGTTTCCTACTGCGACAGAATGATCGCCGTATAAGCGCCAATGCCCACGTTGCCGCTGTACGGCATGCCGTCCAATCCCGGAGAGCCCGCGGTCGTATCGTACGAGAGCTGATTGCCGAAATCCGCGCTGTAGCCATTCCAATCGCTGTTGAACCGCACCTGCCACACGCCCGCGCGCGGAAATCCAATCGCATACGACTGGTACGCCTGATTGGCCATATTGACCACCACCACCACGTCATCTCCCGGCCCGCCCTGGTCCCAGCGATGAAACGCAATCACTTTCGCCGTGTCATTCACGTGAAACACGTTCAGCGATTGGCCCTGCAATCCCGCGGTGGTCTGAAACCAGTTCCGCCGCAGGCGAATCATGTCGCCGTACATCGTCAGAATGCCGCTGAACGTTTGCTGTTTGGTCCAATCCAGCGGTACCGTGTCGCTAAAAAATCCGCTTTCCAGAAACTCCTGTCCCTGAAAAATCATGGGAATCCCCGGCGCGGTAAACACCAGAGCCGCTCCCAGCGTCGAACGCTTCTGGGAATAATAACTGCTCGCGTTCCCCGGCCAGATCTCTTCCGGCACGCGCGATTGTCCGTTGGCATCCTCGTCGTGCGATTCCGTATACACCACGCGCTCGAACGCATCGGCGTTGTATTCATGGCTGATGGCGTCCGCCACCGCCGCCATGCTGCGCGCCGCGTCATCCGCCGGAACAATCGCTCCGCGCACCTCGTGCACAAACTGCGCCTCCCATTGCGCGTCGAATCCCGCTCCTCCCGCTCCCGTATCTTTCGTGATCCATTCATTGCCCTGCATATCTTCCGCGATGCTGATCTTCCACGGCTGGCTCTGTTTTATTTCAAAGTTGATCGCCTGCATCAGCGCCCAGCCATCCGGCAGGTCGTTGCCGGGGTCATTGTTGTTGCCATACACGTTGCGGATCCATCCCGTGGCATCCCAGCGCAAACCGTCCACCCAGCGCTGTTGCAGCCAGCGCCGCGCATCGTCCTGAATGTAATTCCGCACTTCCGGGCGTCCGTAATCCAGTCGCGTGTTGCCCCACGGCGTAGTACTTCTCCAATCGTTGTAAAAATAAATTCCGCCGTACCCGCCCTGGCTCCATCCGTCAAACACCCACATGTCGCCGGCCGGATAACCGAGGTGGTTGTACACCACATCCGTCAGCACGGCGATCCCGCGCTGGTGCGCCGCGTCCACAAAGGCGCGAAATCCGTCCGGCCCGCCATATTGCTCCTCGATCGCGAAAATGTACGCCGGGTTGTAGCCCCACGAAGTGTCCGTCTCAAATTCTCCGGCAGCCATGATTTCGATCGCGTTGATGCCCAGCGCTTTCAGATAGTCCAGCTTGGTCGCCGCCGCCGCGAACGTTCCTCCCGGCTGCGGCAGGCTGCTGTCCATCACGAACGTGCCGACGTGCAGTTCATAAATGACCAGGTCATTCCACGCGGGCGTAACGTAAGCATTGTCGGCCACCGGCGTATCGCTTGGCGCAATCAAGCTCGGACCGCCGCGCGTGCGGAACGACCGGCTGTACGGATCCACGTGCGTGAGCATCGCTCCCGTGGCCGCGTTCGTAATCACAAAGTTGTACAGTTGCCCCACCACGGCGCCATCCTGATCCACGCTCCAGTAGCCACCGCCCTCCGCAAAAAGCGGGGCACCCGCCGCCCAGTTATTGAAATCTCCCCGCACCGCCACGCTCGAGGCAAACGGCGCCCACACGCGAAACGTCACCCCGCCGTCATAAGGTGTAGCTCCCATGTAAGGCCGTGTAGATGGGGCCATGAAAGTCCTCCGATTCAGGCGACTGCCGGAAAATTTATGTCGTTCTAATTATTAACGCAGAATTACGGACTTCGCCACGCAAAATGCAAATTCCGTGAAACCATCCCGCCGCTAGTTGGCGTTGAGCCCTGGTAGGAACTTCTCTCATGGCGGGATTGCGCCCCAGTTCGGCCGGGTCCGTGCTAGCCAAGCGCGGTTGCGGCGGCCAATTCTTTGCGCACCACCGGCGCCACTTGCGTACCCAGAATCTCAATCGCGCGCATCATTTTTGCGTGCGCCACCGTGGACACTCCCATCTGAAACGTAATCCGCGAGATGCCCCCCAGCGCTTCATTCACGTACAGGATTTTTTCCGCCACCGTCTTGGCGTCGCCGACCAGCAGCGCTCCCTTTGGTCCGCGCGTGGCGTCGAATTGCGCGCGCGTGGTGGGCGGCCAGCCGCGTTCTTTGCCGATCTCCGTGAAGGTGTGCGCGTAGCCGGGATAGAAATCGTCGGCCGCTTGCGCGGTGGTGTCGGCCAGAAAGCCGATCGAATGCAGGCCCACCTGCAATTTGTCGGCGGAGTGGCCGGCGCGCAATCCGGTCTCGCGATACAATTCGATCAACCGGCGGAAGCGGTGCGGTTCGCCGCCAATGATGGCCACCATCAGCGGCAGCCCGAGCATCCCGGCGCGCACAAACGAAGCCGCCGTCCCGCCCACGCCCACCCAGATGGGCAGCGGATTTTGCAGCGGCCGCGGATACACCGCCTGGCCGGTCAGCGCCGCGCGATGTTTGCCGGACCAGGTCACGTGCGTGTGCTCGCGAATGGCCAGCAGCAGCTCCAGTTTTTCCGCAAAGAGGGAATCGTAATCCTCTAGTTTCAGTCCGAACAGCGGAAACGATTCGATGAACGAGCCGCGCCCCGCCACGATTTCCGCGCGCCCCCGCGAAATCAGGTCCAGCATGGCAAATTCCTGGAACACGCGGACCGGATCGGCGGCGCTCAGCACCGTCACCGCGCTGGTCAGCCGAATATTTTTCGTGAGCGTCGCGGCCGCCGCGAGAATTACCGCCGGCGCGGAATCCAGAAATTCCGCGCGATGATGTTCCCCAATTCCGAAAACGTCCAGTCCGATCTGATCCGCCAGAGTAATCTCTCCCAGCAAATGATGCAGGCGCTCCTGCGCACTCAGCGTTACTCCCGTAGCCGGATCGGAAATTGCCGCTGCAAAGCTGTCGATGCCAATCTGCATCTCGTTTGCTCCACTTGGTTCGGTGACGTCACAGCTTGGATGCTCCAGCTGCCCGCTCCCGGCACATTTTACGTCGCCCTCATGCACGTCGATTCCGCGCCTTTGCCTCGATTCCCCGTGCAATCAGTCATTCCGGCCACAGACCCACTCGCGATACTGGTCCCAGTACTGCTAGGTGACTATTGACAGAGTAACTTCACCCATGTTACTATCCCGCGTGTTAATTCGATCCACCCCGTCAACCGCAGCAAACTCCCTCTCCCGTCATCACCTGCCCCGACTTGATGCGTGCCACCTCGCTTTGCTGACGTGCCACACAACCCAAAACGCATTCCTTTGTTTTCAATCACTTACACACGTTTTGCCATTCACAAAACGGTGTATCTCCAATGTTTTCTGTACCCTGCACACGTTTGGCAAAAAACACCGGGGGATGGAGGTAGCATCGCTATCTCTTGCCCAGTCTTTCAGCGGGATGCAGTTCGCCATTCCCAAACTAGGAGTAGCTGCCGCTGGCGCGACGCTCGTAGGCGAGGGTTTCGAGAATTTTTTCGGTGGAGAGAATGTTCTCCGCGGGCAGCGTCAGTTTCGGTTTGATGCGGCGGAAGATTTCCTCGGCCATGCGTACGCGCACGTAGTAATCGAGGGCATTGCGGCGGTTCAGAAAGGAATCGATCAGCGCGCATTCCTCAGCGGAAAGCAGACTGGCGCCCAGAAGGCCCACGGAAGCGGGACCGGGCTCCGGAGCAGACTGCCAAATCGGTTTTAATTCATTTAGGGAGGTTTCGCGAACCACCAGCGCGCCAACGACGAGGTCACCCAGCCGCTTATTCCCTTTGGTGAGAAACGCGCTGGTCATGCCCACGCCGTAGAGAAATGGCAGCCAGTCCACGATGCGCAGCAAATTGCGGCCGATGGTTTCCGCCGGCGTGAGGGGCCGGCCGGAATCTTTGATGACGCGGATGCCTTCCTTGCGTTTGCCGGGAGTCTGCCCGTTCCAAAAAATTTCAAACACCGGGTAGTAGCCAAAATAGAGGAAAAAGTAGAACAAGATAAAGATAGCGCCGATCCACTTGGACGAAAGTGGCAGCGCCGTCGCCGTGACGCCGAAAATGAAAAGGCCCGCGATGCCCACGACGATGGCTACGAGGATCTGAATCAGCGTATCTTAGGCGATGGCCAGAAACCGGCTGCCGATGCCGGCAACGGCGAAATCAACCTCGGTTTGCTCCGGAGTCTGGATGGTAAGCTGATCGGCGGAGGAGCCGAGTGGGAAGGCGGCATTAGGCGGCTCTGACGACATGATATCCAATCGTTGGCTGGAGAAACGCAAACCGTTTTGGGCGCGCCTCGATCAACTCGTGGAGCGTTGCCAGCGGGGCGTGGGCGCACTCAGCCACAGTGAATTGCAGGAACTGGGGCTATTGTATCGCCAAACGGCTTCGGATCTGGCAACGGTGCGCGAAGACGTCTCGTCGCGGCAGCTGACGTCCTATTTGAATCAACTGCTCGGCCGCAGTCACAACCTGATTTACCTTGGACACAAACCCAAGGTCAGCGGCATCGTGCATTTTTATCGCGACACGTATCCGGAAGTATTTCGCGAGACGCTGCCACAAACGCTGTTGGCGTTTGCGATTTTCGCGGTCGTGGGAATCGTTTCGTGGGTGGTGACCTGGCACGATCCGGCCTTTGCGTATCGCGTAGTCGATCCGCAAATCATGGAGACCATCGAGCAGCACAAAATGTGGACGGAATCGATTGTAGCGATCAAGCCGCTGGCGTCCTCCGGCATCATGACCAACAATCTTTCCGTTTCGTTCAGCGCGTTTGCCATGGGCATTACCGCGGGAATTGGAACCGTCTGGATGATGGCGCTCAACGGTTTGCTCATTGGAGTGATTGGAGCGGCGACCTGGACAGCAGGAATGGCGCTGCAATTGTGGAGCTTTGTCGCGCCGCATGGAGTTCTGGAATTGCCGGCAATATTTATCGCGGGTGGAGCGGGACTGGAAATCGCGCGGGGGATGCTGTTTCCCGGTTATTTACCGCGAAAACTTTCGCTGGCGCAGGCGGGCGGACGCGCGTCGCGGTTAGTGCTGGGCACCATCCCGATGCTGGTGGTTGCGGGATTGCTCGAAGGATTTTTTTCGCCGAGCCACGTTCCGGTGGCGATGAAGTTCAGTCTCGCGTCCGTGTTGTTCTTTACGCTGGTCGCGTACCTGTTCAGCGCGCGGAAAACGGAACAGCCTTCACTTACAACTGCCGCTACAGCAAATTCCGCTCCTTGATGTCCAGATACTGATTTACGAGGGAAGAGGCGAGCAGGCCAGGAACCAGTTCAAAGGCGAGGACGCCGCGCTGGCGCAGACCGCGCATCAGCAAATCGCGGCGATAGGCGATTTCGAGGGCCGCGGCGTGGCGATACATTTCTTCGGGCGTGCGTGGAATGGTGTCCGCCAGGGCGGCCAGGTCCGGTTGACTCACCGCGCCGAAAACCACGAGATGGCGCTTGGTCATTTGCATGGCGTATTCGATGACTTCGGGCGTGGCGGGGGTTTCGGAAAAATCGGTGATCCACACCACGAGACTGCGGCGGCTTTGCTCTGTGAGCAAGACGCGCGCGGCCAGCGCGTGATTGGCTTCGGCAGCTTCGCCGTGAACCAGGGCGAGAGAATCGACGATGTTGCGCTGGTGCTGCGCGCCGCGACCGACGGCGAGGTTTTGCTGGATGGCGCGGCCGTAGGCGAGCAGGCCAACGCGGTCGCCGAACTGCCCGGCGACTTGCGCAAGAGATAAAGCGGCGTTGACGGCGTAGTCGATTTTCGCGAGGCGAAGATCGCTGTGCTCCTGGCGAACCTCCGCGCGGGTGAGGCGGCCGGCATCGAGCACGATCCACACGGCCTGGCTGCGCTCAATTTCGAAAATGCGCGTGGTGAGCTGGTGACGGCGGGCGGTGGCGGTCCAGCAGATGTCGCGAAGTTCATCACCGGAGCGATATTCGCGGAGGCTTTCAAATTCGCGGCCGTGCCCGCGCTGGCGATGGCGGCGCTTTTCCATTTCCACCTGACGGCTGCGGATTAAATGCAGAACTTGCTGGCGGGCCTGCTCGAGGTCCGGAAGAACGCGGACGCTTTGCGAAATTTCCGCGGTGGCCCAGCGCTGAGCGAAACCGAGGAGACTTTGATATTTGAGATACGCGCGGCCAAACTGGACGTCGCCGCGCACGCGTGGAAGAATTTCGTATTGCGCGGCGGCCTGCTGGCCGGCGGGAGCGATGAGCAACAGGGAAGGCGGCGCGGCGCGAAACGATGTAGGCGTTTCGTCGACGAGGGTGCAGCGAATGCCGGCGGCGCCAAAATTATTTACCACGACAGTCACTTCGCCAGCGGTCGCCAGACATGGCGCGTGTTCCCAGGTGCGGCGGGCTTCGAGCTGCGAAGGTTTGGGCAAGCGCAAAAGATCCGTTACAAACATCACAAATACCAGCGCATCCCAGATGAACATCGCGGCAATCAGCCGCGGAATCCACCAAGCCGGGAGCAGCCACAGGAAGCCGAGCAGGAGGGCCACGAAAAACCGCGCACCGAAAGCAAAAGGGAGGCGTCCGTGGGGGCGTACGCGGTCAGCCACTTCCGGCGGCACGAGGGTACGCGGCGAGCTCATCGGCGATTCCTCGACGAGAATATTTTATTTCGAGACATTTTATTTCGAGACATTTTAATTTCGGTACATTTTATTTTCGCGACATTTCACTTCGCAACACATTTCACTTCGCAACATTTTCACTTCAAAGTATTTCACTTCGAAGCATTTCATTCCGGATCATTTTATTTAGGAACTTCGACGGAAGAAATGACCTGGGTGATGACCTGGTCGGTGGTTAGTCCTTCGAGGTCGGCTTCGGGTTTCAGCAAGATACGATGGCGGAGTACCGGGAGCGCGGCAGCTTTTACTTCGTCGGGCAAAAGATAATCGCGGCCGTCCATGCCGGCCAGGGCGCGGGCTACGAAAAAGAGGCCGACGATGGCGCGGGGGCTTCCGCCGAGAGAGATGGCGGGCCAATCGCGGGTGCGGCGGACAAGGGAAACTACGTAGGAGTGCAGAGCGGGCTCGAGGCGGACGCTGGCGATTTCCTGGCGCGCGGCGGGGAGGAGAGCAGGATCGAGTGGTTGGAAAACGATTTTATCGAGGCGGCGCGGATCGAAGCCTTGTTCGTACTGGGTCAAAATTTGTATTTCTTCAGCGGCGGAAGGATAGCCGACGCGAATTTTCAGCAGGAAGCGATCAAGCTGGGCTTCGGGAAGAGGATAGGTACCCTCGAACTCGATGGGATTCTGGGTGGCGAGTACGGTGAAATTTTCGGAGAGGAGATACGAAGTGCCATCGATGGTGACCTGGCGTTCTTCCATGGCTTCGAGAAGGGCGGCTTGCGTGCGCGGGGAGGTGCGATTGATTTCGTCGACGAGCAGCAGATCGGTGAAGATGGGGCCGCGATGGAGGCTGAAGGTGCTGTTGCTCAAGTTGAAGATGTTGGTGCCGGTAACGTCGGCGGGCATGAGATCGGCGGTGCATTGCACGCGCTGGAAGCCGAGGCCGCAGAGTCGGGCGAGAGATTTCACGGCCAGAGTTTTGGCCAGGCCGGGCACGCCCTCAACGACGGCGTGACCGCCGCAGACGAGCACGAGCACGAGTTGATCGACGAGTTCCTGCTGTCCGATGATAATTTTTGCAAGTCCGGTGCGGACCTGGGTGGCGAGCGCGGAAAGATGTTGCACGATTAGGTGTTCTCCCTTTGGAATTGTGCGCGAACGTGCAGCCTGGCGGCAAACTGTTCTAGTTTCTGGACAATTTCCAGAGCTTCGCGAGAAGGAAGTTTCGGCAACTGGGCAGCCATCTCGGCGACGTGGAGAGATGCGGCGAGACCGGACTGTTTCCATCCGAGACGTTGTTCAGCGGCGAGGGCCAACTGCGGGTCGGGGGTGTTAGAGGCCAGGCCGAGCTGGCGAGTGAGCAGGGCGCGGAGGCGCGTGTACGACACGGAAACAACCGAGGATGCGGCGCCGGCACGCTCGTACAATCCGCCGAGGGTGTCGACGAATTCGAGGGGCGAGAGGCGCGAAACTCCGGCAGGAATGTAGAAGGGGCCGCTTCTGCGGCTGAAGGTGAAGAGCACGGCGAAAACGAGTACGGCAATCTGCAAAGCGCCCCAGGCGAGAGAAGTTTTCTGCACGTAGCTCCAAAGCGAACGACGTTCGCCGTGGAAATATTCATCCCAATAGATTTTGTAAGGTGCGTTGGGCGACCAACTGCCGACGGCATTCAGAAAGAATGCGAGATTATCGTCCCGGGTGATGCCTGCGTTGGTGAGGGGCGTGGAACCGGCCCACCAGAGGATTTCACCGCCGCCTACCTGCCAGCTCACCACGACCGGAAAGTCCGAGTCGCCGTAGATGGGAAGTTGCAAGGAATTCAGCTTGCCCCAGAAAGCTTGCGTCTGCATGGTAATTTGCTGCGCACCACGCGTGAGCTGCGACGGAAAGTTCGGGGAGAAGGACTCCCATGCAGGGTTGGGGTTCTCGTCAGAAATATTCGCATCGGGGAAATAGCTGCGGATATTGGAGCCGGTGAACAGAACGTGACCACCTTCCTCGACGAACTCGTGGAGCGCGGTGCGTTCCTTGGCGCTGGGACGCTGGTTGGGCTCGGCGAGGATGAGAAGGATATTGCCGGACGCGAGTTCTAGCTTGTCGTGATTGACTTTAGAGCTGATCGCTTCTCCGGGCGGGTAGTCGCCGGAATTGGCGCCGCTGGAATCCGTAGCCAGTCCGCCCGGGGGATTTTCCCAGCGGCGGACGGGATAGTGGAGCTGCACGAGCAAACGATAGGCAGCTTGCGCGCCGGCGGGCTGGGAAGAGAACGTCGACGGAATCGGCGAATTAAAATTATCGGACGGCGGAGGAAAAACAACGCTGGCGATGAGCAGGACGAAGAGCACGCCGCCGCCGATGAGCAGCAGAGTCTTGTCGGAGGGGGCTATTCCAAGGGGCATCCCAGAGCCTCCAATTGGCGCAGCGAATCGCGAAAGTCGTCGGGGCCGGCGCCGCGGTTGGCGTACCAGATGCGTTCGAGGCGAGCGGTTAGGGCGGCGAGCGGTTCTTTGTAAAGCGGATTTGGCGCGATGCCGGAGAGCGACGGTTGCGAGGCGATGCGCAAATATTCACGGGGGGTTTTGGTGCGGTCCCTGGGGAGGACGCCGGTCTCTTGGAGCCGCACAATGCCGGCCCAATAGGCGGCGTGCACGGCCTCGCGAAAATCGTTGCGAGCGGCAGCTTCACGCGCGAGGCGAATCCATTCCTGCCAGGAACGCGAAGGAACGACGAAGCGAGTGGGTGGCAGAGCATTCATGCGGTCGAAGCGCGTGACCAGACGAAATAGCCAGAAAGCGATGAAGGAGACGCCTACGAGCATGACAAGCCAGAAGAGGAACTGTCCGACGATGGGGTGACGCCCCATGCCGCCGAACAACTTCAGAAACATGCGCTCGAGCCAGGCTACCACGCGCTGGCGAAAACGTTCCCAGACAGTGGGGGGACGCACCCCGGCAAAATCGTCTTCAGCGAGAATATGGTCGAGTTCGGTTTTGGCGTTGGCGGGCGGGGCGGCGCGCGCGGCAGAGTAGCTTTCGGCTTGGGCGGCCAGATGATCGAGCCACGCTTGCGCTTTGTCGAGCTGACCAGAAGAGAGCTTATCGCGCAGGAAATCGGTGGAGATGGAGTAGGAGCTATCCGAGGTGCTGACGGTCCATTGTGCGGGAAGCGACTGGCGCAAGGCCGCCACCGTCTGCGGGGCGGGCTTTTTTTCGAGCAGGGCGGAGAGGCGATGAAGTTCCGCGGTGAACGACGGAATATCGAATGGCGCAGCGGGAGAAGGGGGCGCCGCCAGAACGCCGGTCTGCGAATGTGCGGACGCCACGATTTGCCGCGGCGGACAAAGCAAAAGCAGAGCACAGAACAGAAATCGCTTTATGGGCACCTGGCGGTCCTCAGGATGGCGGGCCTCGCGAGCGTCAGGAAAGCATCGATGGAGCGCCGGCACTTCCCGAAGGCACGTTGCCGCTGGGATGCATCATGAGCTGCAAATCAAAGGCTTCCTTGCGCACGCGGAGGTCATAATAAAACACGGCGGTGGCAATTAACAGAAACGGACCCACGAAAACGCCGGCGATAAAGGTTCCTACCTGGCTAAAAGACCTGCCCACAGATGCAACATGCCGGGATTCTTGACGGACATAGCCGCGAGAACAGAAAACGGCATAACCAAGAGCAATATCGAAGCGTAGAGCATAACGACGTAGAGAAGGTAGATCAAGAACGCGCGCCCAGCATTGTCTTGGGTCAGATGATAACTTCGTTCCAGCGAGGAACGCGGTCCGAGATCTTCGAGGAGCGCGGCGGGCACGCAGGTGATCAGGCGGCAGGCGAGGTAGATGCCCGGAATAATCAGGAGAACGAACCCAATCCCGACGACGAAACCGTTCAGCAGCGTTACGCCGAACAGGTTCGCCAGGTGCCCCCAAGCTTTACGAAGGGAATCGCCAATGGTGGTAGTGCGGCCGAGGTAGAGTTCGGAGACGGCATAGATGGTGCCCGCCTGCGAAAAAAGAAACGCGACCATGTAAACCACCAGACCGACCACGGCGCCGACAATGGTGAAAGCGACGGTGTCGAAGGAGGGAAACGATGGGAGTTGATTGCCCGCGGATGGACCTACGGGTACAACGGGCGGTTGGACTAGGAAAACTTCACAGAGATTGAGGGCCAGTATCAGGAGATGGGGAATGGCGGTGATACCGAGAAAGAGCAGAAAATTTCGGCGATAGAGAGAAAAGGTGCGATCGAGAATTTCTCCGAGAGACAGAGGACGCAGACCGAGTTCTGCCATCGCAACCTCCCAAGCGGATAGATCAAACGTTGTTGAGACCACACGTTATCAGAGACGTAGTGAGAAGGCGAATCGTATAGCGGAAGGTTGCGCAAGATCTACTAGGGTTGTGAACTGCGCGGCGCAGGTGGCACAAATCGCTCGCCGTTTGCGCCGGTCTGAAAATCGATATCTATAGAACTACCCACAGAGCAACCTCTACAGAACAACCTCTACAGAACAACCTCTACAGCACCGGGCAAAACGTTTTAGTCGGTTTTGGAGATGCTGACTTTTTCGGAGACTTGGCCGGGAGTGGGGAGTTGGGAGCGATCCCAGCCGCCGCCGAGGGCTTCGACCAGTTGGACGGAGTTGGTCATGACCTGGGTGTGGAGAGAGGACAGGGTTTGCTGGTCGGACAGCAGCGTGGTTTGCGCCACCAGGACATTTAAGTAGGTGTCGACGCCAGTGTCGTAACGCGCTTTCGCCAGTTCAAGATATTTCTGGGCGGACTGGACGGCGAGTTGCTGTTGTTGGATCTGTTTGGAGAGGATGCGCGTCGCGGCCAGGTAATCTTCTACTTGCTGGAAGGCGGTTAAAACTGTTTGGCGATACGCGGCGACGTCGGCGTTGTAAACGGCGATGTATTGCCGCACGGTGGCGCGACGCAGGCCGGCATCGAAAATGGTTTCGGAGAGGGAAGGGCCTACGGACCAGAAGCGGCTGGGCCAAGTGAGAAGGTTTTTTATGGCGGAGCTTTCGAAGCCGGCTTCACCGGAGAGCGTGAGCGTTGGATAGTAGGCGGCGGTGGCGACGCCGATTTGAGCGTTGGCCGCGGCCATGTTGCGTTCGGAGGCGGCGATGTCCGGGCGGCGCTCAAGGAGTTGCGAGGGCACACCGATGGGAATCACGGGAGGAGCGGCGTCTAAGGGTTTTACGGGAATGGAGAAACTGGAGGCCGGGAGGCCGACGAGCAGGGCGATGCCGTGTTCGTACTGAGCGCGGGCAATGCCGAGATTGGTGGCGGCGGCTTCGGCGTTATCAAGGGTGTTTTGCGCTTCGACGAGGGAGATTTGATCGTCTACGCCGGTTTCATAGCGGGCGCGGGTGAGTTCGACGGACTCTTTATCCGCGGCGACGGTATCGTCATAAACTTTCTGTAAAGCATCCTGGCCGCGGAGCTCGAAAAAAAAGACGGCGAGGCTGGCCTGTTCGGTGAGGCGTTCGTTTTCGAGATCGGCTTCACTGAGTTGGGCATTGTATTGGGCTTCATGGATGGTGTTGCGGACTTTGCCCCAGAGGTCGGGTTCCCAGGAAGCTTCCGCGGGAAGGGTGATGAGGGTGCTGTGGAGGTTTGGCGTGGCGGAACTGCTGCCCGAGCCGCTGCTTCCGGAACTGCTGCTGGTGGTGTTGTTGTGTAGATTCGCGGAGGAGCGAGAAATCTGGTAGGACGGGCCGACGCCGAGCGTGGGATAGAGTTGGGAGCGAGCTTGCGCGATGAGCGTGCGGGCTTCCATGAAATTTTCGAAGTATTGCTTGATGTTCTGGTTGTTGATGTTGACTTGGTCTTCGAGCGAATTCAACTCAGGGTCATTGTAGATTTCCCACCATTTGCCGTGAAGCATGGCGTCTTGCGGTTGCGCGACCTTCCAATCGCCGGAGTCGGGGTTTTGCGTGGGCGATTCTTTGTAGGACATGGGCGGAGCTTGCGACGTGGCGGCAGGCTGGTGATATTTCGGGCCGACGACGCAGCCGGCGAGGAAAATCGCGCCGGTCGCGAAGGCGAGTAGCGCGGCGTGCCAGGCGATTTGTAGAGTTTTTTGGCGAAGGTTGCTCATATTTTTGACCATGCTCATTACCCTGGAGCGGGTTCTGCGGCCGCATCCGCGTGAAAAGTGTCGCGCTGCTTTCCTAAAACGCGGAGGCGCAGGCGATCGAGAGTTAGATAGACGACGGGAGTGGTGTAGAGCGTGAGCATCTGGCTGACGATGAGCCCGCCGACGATGGTGATGCCGAGCGGGCGGCGGAGTTCGGAGCCGGTGCCGGTGCCGAAGGCGAGAGGCAAAGCGCCGAAAAGCGCGGCCATGGTGGTCATGAGAATGGGGCGAAAACGCAGCATGCAGGCTTCGAAGATGGCCTCTTCGGTGTTCATGCCGCCTTCGCGTTCGGCTTGCAGGGCGAAATCGATCATCATGATGGCGTTCTTTTTGACGATGCCGATGAGCAGGACGATGCCAATAATGGAGATGACGTTGAGATCCTGTTTGAAGAGCATGAGAGCGAGAATGGCGCCGACGCTGGCGGATGGCAACGTGGAGATGATGGTGAGCGGATGGACGAGGCTTTCGTAGAGAATGCCAAGGACGATGTAGACGGCGAGAATCGCGGTGACGACGAGGATGGGTTCGCTGTTGAGAGATTGCTGGTAGGCCTGGAGGGTGCCGGCGAAAAAGCCGCGCAGCGTGGATGGCGCGCCCATGCGCTGCTTCATCTGTTCGATGGCCAGAGTGGCGTCGCTGAGCGAGAGGCCGGGCGCAAGATTGAAGGATACGGTGACGGAGGGAAACAGGCCGGTATGATTCAGGGCGAGGGGCGTGGTATTCGGCTGCGTTTTGGACATGGCGAGGAGCGGGACATTGCCGGTGGAGGTGACATTGCCGCTGCCAGCGGGATGGAAGTAGATATTGTTGAGACCAGCGGGGTCTTGCGAATATTGCGGATCGACTTCCAGCACTACGTAGTATTGATTGAGCTGCGTGTAAATGATGGAGACTTCGGATTGGCCGAAAGCGCTGTAGAGGCCCGCATCCAGCGATTCCGCAGTTTGTCCAAGCCTCGCAGCGGCGACGCGGTCGTAAGTCAATAAGTTATCGAGGCCGCCGTTTTGCTGGTCGGAGTTTACGTCCTGAAATCCGGGCAGCTTCTTCATCTCGGCGAAGACTTTTGGTCCCCAGGTGGCGAGCTCGGGAATGTTGTCGGACTGGATGGTGTACTGATAGAGAGCGTTGCTGGAGCGCCCTCCGATGCGGAGGTCCTGGGAGGCTTGAAGAAATGCGGAGGCCACCGGCAAACGGTTCAATTGCGGACGAAGGCGATTGATAATTTCTGGAGCGCCAATTTTCCTTACCTTGAGAGGTTTTAGCGCAATAAAAATATTTCCGGTGTTGGTGGCGCCCTGCCCACCGGTGAAGGCAATGATGTTCTCTACGGCGGGGTCCTTTTGGATGACGGCTTCGATTCTTTGGATGGAGTCGTTCATGGCGGGGAAGGAAGAGTCTTGCGGGCCTTGCACGCCGCCGGCGAGCGAGCCAGTGTCCTGCTGGGGGAAAAACCCTTTGGGGATTTTCGCGATCACCGCAACGTTCAGAACGATGGTCAGGAACAGAATCACCAAAATGAGGACGGGATTGTCCAGGGCCCAATGGAGACTGCCGCGGTACCACGACAGGATGCGGTCGAAACTTCGCTCCGTGGCCATGTACAGGCGGCCGTGTTCCCGGGCGCGCTCATCGCGCAGGAGGTAAGCGCACATCATCGGCGTGGTGGTGAGGGAGATGACCATGGACACGATGATGGCGGTGGACAGGGTGATGGCGAATTCGCGGAACAGGCGGCCGACGATGCCGCCCATCAGCAGCAGAGGAATGAACACGGCGATCAGCGAAATGCTGATGGAGAAAACGGTGAAGCCAATCTCCTGCGCGCCTTTCAGTGCGGCGGCAAAGGGTTCCATGCCGGCTTCGAGATGGCGAGTGATATTTTCCATGACCACGATGGCGTCATCGACGACGAAGCCGGTGGAGATGGTGAGGGCCATGAGCGAAAGATTGTCGATGCTGTAGCCTGCGAGATACATCACGGCGAACGTGCCGATGAGAGAAACGGGAACAGCGACAGCAGGGATGAGCGTGGCGCGGCCATTACGCAAGAAAATGAAGACCACGATGATGACCAGCACGATGGAGAGGACCAGCGTGCCCTCGACGTCGCTCACCGATGCACGAATGGTGGTGGTCCGATCGAGGACAATGGTGGTGTCAATGCCTTGTGGAATGGAGGCTTTGATGGAGGGCAGCTCGGAGCGGATGCGATCGACGGTCTCAATAATATTGGCACCGGGCTGCCGGAAGATGACCAGCACGATGGCGCGCTTGCCATTCAAATATCCTCCGGTGCGAATGTTTTGCACGGAGTCAACCACGTCGGCGACATCGGAAAGATGAATGGCCGCGCCGTTGTTGTAGCCGATGATAATGGGCTTGTAGTCTTCGGCGTGGGAAATCTGGTCGTTGGAGAGAATATCGGCGCTTACCGTGCCGTCGGTGATCTGTCCCTTGGCGAGATCGGAGTTTTGCAGACGGAGGACGGATTGCACGTCCGTCATGGCGAGGCCGTAGCTGGCGAGTTTTGTTGGATTGACCTCGACGCGCACGGAGGGCAAAGCGCCGCCGCCCGCGTTGACCTGGCCTACGCCCTGAATTTGCGAAAGTTTTTGCTGAATAATCGTGGAGGCTTCGTCGTAGAGCTTGTCCGGGCCGTATTTACTGGAGGTGAGGCCGACGATCATGATGGGCGAATCGGCGGGATTTACCTTGCGATAGGTGGGATTGGAGGGCAGGTTGGCAGGGAGATAGGTGCGCGCCGAATTGATGGCCGCTTCGACGTCGCGCGCGGCGCCGTCGATGTTGCGGCTGAGATCGAATTGGATGGTGACGGAAGTCGATCCGAGGCTGCTGCTGGAAGTCATCTCCGTAATGCCGGCGATGTGGCCGAACTGGCGTTCCAGAGGAGTGGCGACAGAGGAGGCCATGATTTCGGCGCTGGCTCCCGGCAAACTGGCGCCGACGGAGATGGTGGGGAAGTCCACCTGCGGTAGAGGAGAGACGGGCAGCACTTTGAAGGCAATAGCGCCGGCGATAGCGATGGCCACTGTTAGCAGTGTGGTCGCGACGGGCCGGTGGATGAAGGGTTCGGAGATGTTCATGGCGAGCCAGCCGGTTGCGGCGCGGCGCCGGAATGCGGGGCTTTCGATGTTTTCGAGAAGCGCTGCGCGAGGCCGTCGAAGAAAATGTAGATGACGGGCGTGGTGTAGAGCGTGAGCACCTGGCTCACGAGCAGGCCGCCGACCATGGCGATACCCAGCGGACGGCGCAGCTCAGAGCCGATGCCCGAGCCAAAGGCGAGCGGCAGGCCGCCGAGCAGCGCGGCCATGGTGGTCATCATGATGGGGCGGAAGCGCAGCAGACAGGCTTCAAAGATTGCATCGGCGGCATTTTTTCCGTGATGGCGCTCGGCCTCAAGCGCGAAATCGACCATCATGATGCCGTTTTTCTTGACGATGCCGATGAGCAAGACGAGGCCGATGATGGCGACGACGCTGAGATCCTGGCGGAACAGGATAAGAGCGAGGAAGGCGCCGACTCCCGCGGAGGGCAGCGTGGAAAGAATCGTGATCGGATGAATGAAGCTCTCGTACAAAACGCCCAAGACAATGTAAACCGTGACGAGAGCGGCGAGGATGAGGAGCGGCATGCCGGAAAGCGAGTTGCGAAACGAGGCCGCGGTACCCTGAAAATCGGCCTGCAAACTTGCGGGCATGTGCATATCTTTCTGCACTTTGCTGATGGAAGAGATGGCGCTGCCGAGCGCAGCGTTGGGAGCGAGATTGAACGACACGGTGATGGCGGGGAACTGGCCCTGATGGTTGATGGAGAGCTGCTCGGTCCTGGTTTCAAAATGTGAGAATGCGCCAAGGGGGACGGCGCTGCTGTATGTGGAACTAGTGGTTCCTGCGGCGCTGGCGCCGGTGCTGGACGTCGACGCGGAGGCGCCGGATGTCAGCGCATTTTGCGGAGGAGTCAGCGTATTTGCCGACGGAGTGTATAGAGCCGAAGTCGTTAGCGCATTAGAGCCCGCGGATGTCGAACCGTTTCCGGTGGAGCTGGCGGCGGCGCCGCTAGTTCCCGCGGCGGCGTTGGCCTGGATGTAGAGTTTGTTGAGCTTGTTGGGATCGACCTGAAACTGGGGTTCGGCTTCCAGAATGACGTGGTATTGGTTCAACTGCGTATACATGGTGTTGATTTGGCGTTGTCCGAAGGAGTCATATAGCGTGTTGTCAATTGTGGTGGGCGCAATACCGAGCCGTGAAGCGGTGGGGCGGTCGATGACCAGGGAGACGGCTAGTCCTCCGGGTTGCTGGTCGGTGGCGACATCTTCGAGATCCGGCAACTTTTTCATCTTAGCTACGAATTGGTTAGTCCAGTCGTTCAGCTCGTTGGGATCGGGATCTTCCAGGGTGTACTGATATTGCGTACGGCTCACGCGATCATCAACGGTGATATTTTGCACGGGCTGCATGAAGAGTTGAACGTCCTGAACATCGGCAAGCTTGCCCTGCAGGCGGCGAATGATATCGGAAGCGTTGAGGTCCCGCTGGTTGAGCGGCTTCAGGTTGATGGACATGCGTCCGCTGTTGGTGGTGATGTTCGTGCCATCGGCGCCGATGAAGGACGAAAGACTTTGTACCGCCGGGTCCGCAAGGATGACGTCGGCGAGCCGCTGCTGTTTTTCCGCCATGGCTTTGGGGCCAATTGTAGGCGAGGCTTGCGAGATGCCCTGAATCACTCCGGTGTCCTGCACAGGGAAGAAGCCCTTGGGGACGATGATGTACAGGAAAATGGTGAGCAACAGGGTGGCCAAGGCGATAAAAAGCGTGACGGTCTGGTAGCGCAGGACGAACTTCAGAGTGCGTCCGTAGAAGGCGATCATACTCTCGAAAGCGCGCTCGGAAATTTTGTAAAAGCGCCCCTGTTGCGATTCCGGATTATGTTTCAGAATGCGCGCGGCCATCATCGGCGTGAGCGTCAGAGAAACGATGGCGGAAACCACGATCGTTACGGCCAGGGTGACAGCGAACTCGCGGAACAGGCGGCCCACCACGTCGCCCATAAAAAGCAAAGGAATAAGCACGGCGATCAGCGATACGGTCAGCGACATAATCGTAAAGCCGATCTGCTCGGCGCCTTTAAGGGCCGCTTGCATGGGTGGATCGCCTTCTTCGATGAAGCGCGAAATGTTTTCGACCATGACGATGGCGTCGTCGACGACGAAACCGGTGGAAATCGTGAGAGCCATGAGCGAAAGGTTATCGAGGCTGTAGCCGAGGGCGTACATGGCGCCGAAGGTGCCGACGAGCGAGAGCGGGACGGCCACGCTGGGAATGATGGTGGCGTAGAGGCTGCGCAAAAATAGAAAGATCACCAAGACCACCAGCACGACCGTCAACCCCAGCTCAAACTCGACGTCGGAGACCGACGCTTGGATGGACGTAGTGAGATCGGTGAGGGTGGTGACGTCGATGCCTGAGGGCAGGTTGGCCTCGAGTTGCGGCAGCAGCGCCTTAATGCGCTTCACCACGCTGATGGTGTTGCCACCGGGCTGGCGCTGTACGTTGACAATCACCGCGGGCGTTTTGTTCATCCACGCGGCTTGATTGGTGTTCTCGACGCCATCCACGATTTTCGCCACATCGGTGAGCATGACCGGTGAACCGTTGCGGTAGGCGATGACAACTTTACGGTAATCGGCGCTGGTGACGAGTTGATCGTTGGCATCGATCTGATAATCCTGGCGTGCGCCATCGAAGTTGCCCTTGGCGGCGTTGACGCTGGCGTCCGTAACCGCCGTTCGCAGGTCCTCCATGTTAATGCCGTAGCTCGAGAGCGCCGCGGGATTGGCTTGAATGCGCACCGCGGGCTTTTGGCCGCCGCTGATGGTGACGAGGCCAACACCGCTCAGCTGCGAAATTTTTGGCGCGAGGCGGGTGTCCACCAGATCTTCCACTTGGGAGAGCGGGATGGAACTCGAAGTCACCGCGAGGGTAATCACGGGAGCATCGGCAGGATTGGTTTTGCTGTAGATGGGGGGCGACGGGAGATTCGCCGGGAGGAAATTTTGCGACGCGTTGATGGCCGACTGGACTTCCTCTTCGGCGATATCGATGTTGAGGCTGAGATTGAACTGCAGCACGATGACGGAAGTACCGCCAGAACTGCTAGAAGTCATCTGGCTAAGACCTTGCAACTGGCCGAATTGGCGCTCAAGCGGCGCCGTAACCGTGGTGGCCACCACGTCCGGACTCGCTCCGGGATAGAACGTCAAAACTTGGATGGTGGGGTAGTCGACCTCCGGCAAGGCCGACACCGGCAACTGCGTATAACTGACAATACCCACGAGCATGATCGCCGCCATCAACAGTGACGTAGCGACCGGCCGCAAAATAAAAGGACGTGACGGACTCAAGGGGCGGAGCTCCCCTGGGTACTGGCGGGAACCGGCTTGTTTGAGATCACGACTTTGGAATTGTCCTGAAGCTTGTCGAAACTCGTGTTGGCCAGTACATCGCCGGGATTGATTCCGGTCACTTGCGCCGTTCCGCCGTCGGTCACGCCGGTTTTTACGGCACGCATGTGCGCGGTGTTGTCCTGGATCACATACACGAATGCGGCTTGGCCGTTGTGTTGAATCGCGGAAGTGGGAATCAGCGTGGCGTCCTGGATGGTGTTCACCAGCAGGCGCACATTGACAAATTCATTGGGGAACAGCGATGCGTCTTTGTTGTCGAAAGAGGCGCGAGCTTTCACGGTTCCGGTGGTGGTGTCGATCAGGTTGTCGAGGGTCAAAAGCGTTCCGGTAGCAATTTTCTTTTGGCCGCCACGGTCAAAGGCATCCACGGAGAGTTTGGCGTTCTGGCGCAGGCGCGGTTGCACCTGGCCGAGACTGTCCTCGGGAATAGTGAAGATTACCGTAATGGGCTGCATTTGGGTGATGACCGCTAACGTTAGCGTTCCAGAGGATTGCACCACGTTGCCGGGATCCACGAGTCGCAAGCCGACTTTGCCGGTAATGGGCGATTGGATGTGGCAATATTCCACCTGAACTTCATCGTATTGCACCATGCCCTGATCGAGTTTCACCGTGCCCTGGTCCTGCACCACCACTTTTTCCTGATCGTCCAGAGTTTGCTTGGGAATGGCTTTGCGCGCCCAGGCGTCCTTGTAGCGCTGCAGGTCCATCGCGGCTTGCGCCAGCACACCTTCGTCGCGCTCTAAAGTTCCTTGCGCCTGCACCAGCGTGGCTTGATAGGTGCGGTCGTCGATGTCAATGAGCGCGTCGCCCTTCCGGACGATTTGTCCTTCCTTGTAGTGGACCGCAGTGACAATGCCATTCACCTGGCTGGTGATGGACGCGGTGTACACGGGAATGACCGTGCCAATCGCATCGAGGTACACCCCGATGTCACCTTTCTGTGCGGTGACGGTATTGAGCGTGACTGGCCCACCGCCGCCCCTGGGCGCTTTCGCGGTGCTCGCGGCCTCATCGTGTTTGCGTAATACCAGCCAGAAGCCAACCGCGAAAATCGCGAGGACCGCGATCCAAATGAAGACTCCAAGAGCTTTGCTGCGGCGAGGCGGTGGAGCGGGCAGTTGATGGTCCGGCCCAATAACTGGGCGTTCATTCTGATCAGCCGGCAAGGCAAGTCCTTTTGGTTGCTGTAAGATCGGGTGACGTCACAATGACCCGTAATGCATGGACGGATTTTAGTCTGCTTCTGGATACAATAAGGCTAAGAATTAATCAATCCGTCGGGCTGGCAGTGCGCGTTCAGATACCCGTCCGGGGTGGATGCCAGCTTAAGGTATTGGAGCATTTGCAACAGAAGATGGGTGCGCAGTTCGGCTGAAGTTTAGGTTAGCCGCAAGGTCGCAGCCGGCGGTCACGGTAGTCTCATGAGGGTGTTGCGGAGTCCGCATTTGTCCAAGGAGTCTTGGTCCCCTTTACACCCTGAGCCAGGCAGGTAGCGCACCTGGGCTGCTGCCCCCAGGGGGACAGGCCAGGGTCACGGAAAATCGCCTAGTTCCGGTACTATCAGAACGAATAGACCAGGTTTTGGTGCATCCATCGCTCCATTGGTCATTTTAGTCACCCTGGATACCATCTTTCCTAGCTTAGGAAAGGTGACCCGGTATGAAATTTCCCTCTCGTATTGTCCTCTATCTGACAGCGCTCGCATTGTTTGGAGCCGGTGCGGCCAAAGCCGACACCCTCGACTATTTCACTTTGACTGGGCCAGTCAACGCCACCTTTGAATTGTCCAGTAATCCGACCATGGATCCCTGGAACGTCGACGATGGATTCGGTTTTGTGGTTGCTCCGATTGACCTGATGATCGACGGCGTAGCCTCCGATGACCTTTTGGCTTTCTACAGCAACTCCTTCTCCCCTGGTGGAGGGTTCGCCGCGGTGACCCCTGATTTCATGGATTCCGCTTTCACGCTCTATGGACCGCAGGTATATGGCAACAGCGAAGACAATCCATCGTTTGAAGCGTCCTGGTTCAAGTTGCACGATGACGAGGGACAGAAATACAAGCTAGTAATCTCCACCAGTCCAACTTCGACGCCGGAGCCTTCATCGCTGTTGCTGCTGGCGGCGGGCCTGCTGCCGCTGGGATTACTGGCCAAGCGCTTGGCGTAGACTTCGGCCGCAACGGCGCACCCGAACCGCAGCTTGGAGGAGAGCCTCCAGTTGCGGTTTTAGGTTTTTCAGGGGAAGCGCGTGGCGAGATGCGACAGACCAACAGGAGCGGAGTCGGTCAACTGATCCGATCATCCGGGCAATTTATTCGAAGGAGGCGACGGCGAGTTGCCCATCCTCAAAAACCTCGAACAGATTGAGCATGCGAACGAGTTTGAGCGTTTGAATGGTGAACTTCGTGGGATTAAGCAGTTTCACCGAGCCTCCGTTTTGCTTCGCGGTGGTGTAATAGCGTACCAGCAAGCCGATGCCGCTGGAATCGATCATGGGGACTTCTTCGAGGTCCAGGACGAAACGGGAATCGCCGGCGGCGACTAAGTCGGTGAAGGTGGCGTTCAAACGGTCCAGCGGGGGCCCGTTGGTCAATTTACCGCGCAACTTAATGACCTTCACCTTACCCTGCGTGCGAACATCGATTTCCAAGAGGTGCTCCGTAGTCCGGCCGCCGGCAAAAGCGCTTGCGGGGCGCGTTGACAGTCGTAGGTGCGTCTGCTAAAGTCCCGCACAACTTAAAAGCAGCATAGCTAATATGCAATAGAAGAGGGTGGCTTTACCAGTGTTGTGTCCCTAGCGTGCTACCTCGAAGCGCGATTCTCTGGTGGGCCAGGGCTGAAATTTGAATATCGACATTGGTGAAGTAGCGGTCCGATTGCTGGCGGACCAGGGACTCTCCTCCCGGGCGCGCACCGCCGCGCGAACCGTCGCGCAGCTCCTGCCGGGAACCGCAGTCAACATTTACACCCTAGGTCTGTACGAAGAGAGCCAGGTGTGGCATTCCGTGGCCACCGCGGGCGAAGTGTCTGTGCACTCCGCGGCGATTCCCGCGGAATCTGGAACGCTGGGCGAACTATTCTCTGCGAAGAGCGCGGTGTTTTTTCTCGGGCAGGATCTGCCCCGAGAGCAGTACGCGCACTTGGATATCCGCCGCACCGTGGGAACGCTCGCGTATTTGCCGTTGGCGAACGGCGAGGACCTGATTGGGGCGATCGAGATTGTCGGCTTCGACCAAGAGTTGTCGGAGGACGCGATTTCCGAGTTGGAGCCCCTGGCGCAGATTACCTCCGCGGCGCTGGTGGCGGCGCAGAATTATGAAATCGAACGCGGCGACACGCTGGCGTCCATCAACCGCGTGACGCAGCTCTATGACATGGAGAAGACGTTCTCCTCGACGCTGGAGATGGACGAACTGTTGCCGCTGATCGGGTCGAAGATTCGCGAGGTGATGGAGTGCCAGGCGGTGAATATCTGGCTGCTGCAGCCGGATGAATCCGTGGAGTTGATGCATCAGGCCGGATTCGATTCCACGGTGGCGGAAAAGAGTTCTCAGAAAGCCGGCGAGGGTCTGGCCGGGGGGGTTTCTGATAACGGTGAGCCGCTGTTGGTGGATGATCCGGAAGATCCGCGGCTGGTGGCGCGCAACGGCAGCATCGCGGAAGAGCGCATTGTCTCGCTGATCATTGCGCCGATCATGGACAAGGAATCGCTGGTTGGTGTGATCGAAGTCATCAACAAGACGGACGGGACGTCGCTGGATGACGACGACCTGTTTGCTCTCGGCAGCCTGGCGGACACCGCCTCGACCGCGCTGCACAACGCCAGCCTGTTGCTGGCGGAACGCAAGGTGGAGATTCTCGAGACGCTGGTGACCGTGAGCCAGCAGATTACCTCCACGCTGAATCTCGAGCGCATGCTGCAGACCATCGTGGACGCTCCGCAAGCCGTAATTCCGTACGAGCGTGCGGCGATTGTGCTGGCGTCTCGCGGGCGATTAAAGTTAAGCGCCGTCACCGGGCAGACGCAGTTGAACATTGATGCCGCGGATATTGCGCCGCTAAACAGCGTCCTGCAGTGGGCGGCGCTTTCCGAAGAAATCATAAACGTGCGGCAGCATGACGACGTGATTGACGCTCCACGCGAGGAAACACGCGCGAAGTTTGAAAAGTATTTTGCGGAAAGCGGCGTGCGCGGTTTTTACGCCATGCCGCTCGGCGACGACACCGGACGCGTGGGTATGTACGCCCTGGAAAGCAGCGATCCCGATTTTCTTTCGTCGGCACACATAGAAATTCTGCAGGTTCTGGCCGGGCAGGCTACCGTGGCACTGCGCAATGCGCAGATGTACAAAGAAGTGCCGTTTATCTCCGTTTTAGAGCCGGTGCTCGAGCGCAAGCGCAAGTTCATGGCCATGGAGAAAAAGCGGCGCGCCATGATTGTGGGACTGGTGTCCGCCGCAATTATTTTTCTGGCCATTGTTCCGCTGCCGCTGCGCGTGAACGGCGATGCCGTGGTCGCTCCCGTGCATCGTGCGCAAGTGCAGCCGGAAATCGAAGGCGTGGTGGGCGCCGTTTATGTGCATGAAGGGGAGAACGTGAAGGCCGGGCAAGTGCTTGCGGAGCTGAATGCCTGGGATTACCGTTCGGCGCTGGCCGGTGCGGAGGCGAAGTATCAGACCGCGCTCCTACAGGTAAATCACTCGCTCGCGGGGAACGACACTGGCGAAGCCGGCGTGCAGCGCGTACAAGCCGATTATTGGAAAGGCGAAGTGGACCGGGCGAAAAATTTGCTGGGAAAAACGCAGTTGCGTTCGCCCATCGATGGTGTGGTGTCCACGCCGCACGTGGAAAATCTGGTGGGGCGACGCTTGCAGTACGGCGATACGTTTGCCGAAGTGACGGACACCAGCCGGGCGCTGGTGGACGTGGCCGTCGACGATACCGACGCGGGGATGTTGCGGGCGGGAATGCCGGCGGTGATCAAGTTGAACAGTTACGCGCTGCGGACGTTTCACGGGAACGTGATTGTTGTCAGCCCCAAGGGCGAAGTGGAGCACGACAATCGGGTGTTTTTCGCGCGCGTGTTGCTGCCGAACAGCGACGAGGCGATTCGTTCCGGTATGGAAGGGCAGGGAAAAGTACGCGTGGCTTGGCGGCCTGCGGGATACGTGTTCTTCCGCCGTCCACTGATTTGGGCGTACGCAAAAATGTGGTCGTGGTTCGGTTGGTAGTGATCGTATCGCAGTGGAGTTGGTTGGAGCGGAGAGCGTTGATGGCCAAACATGTTTGCGTGCTGGCGCTGGCGGCGGTGCTGATGGCCGGCTGCGGCGAGACGAAAACGGAGAGTGCAGGCGCGACCCCATCTGCTTCCCCAGCGGCCGCCGCTCCCGCGACGGTCTCTGCGCCCGTCAATGCTCCCGGCAATTCCGCGCTGGCGCAGGGTGACGACGGATTTACAGCTTCCGGACCATTAATCGTCGAGCATCAGGTGGAAATCACCGCGCAACGCGAAGGAGTTGTCTCCAAAATCTACATTGAGTCTGGCACGCGCGTGAAGGCCGGAACGCTTCTGGCTCAGCTTGACGATCGTCAGGTGAACGCCAACCTGGAAGCTGCGCGCGCGAAAACACGCAGCATTGAAAACGATCTGAAGAATTGGCAGGCGGAGTCGGAGGTGATGAAGTCCGATTATGCGCGTGCGCAGAAAGCCTGGGAGCAAGGTTTGATCCCCCAAGAACAACTGGAGCATGCGAAGTACAAAGCGGAGTCCGAGCAGTGGGATATCAAGCGGGTCACCGAGTTGCTGAATACTTCGCGGCAGGAAGAGCGGTCGCTCGAACTTGAAATGGAAAAGAATCGTATTATCGCGCCGTTCGACAGCCTGGTGGCGCGACGCTACGCACGCGAAGGTCAAGACGTTGTGCGCGGTGAGCGGTTGTTTTGGGTCACCGCCGAAGCACCGCTGCTTCTTCGCTTTACACTGCCGGAGAAGTTTCTGGGCAGGGTAAAAATCGGACAAACACTCCCCCTGACCTCGCCCGACGTCCCGAAAGAAACGCACACCGCGCGGATCAAAGAAGTAAGTCCTGTGGTGGATCCCTCCAGCGGCACGTTCGACGTCCTGGTGGAACTGCAAGGCGCACGGGGGGAATTGCGCCCCGGGATGACCGCCAGCGTCCACGTGGACGCCGCGCGCTGAAGATCCGATGAATCTCAACCAAGCCCTCAACGTGGCGCTCCCGGAAATTCCAGCGCGCACGCTCGCACAGCGTTATCCACGCCTCGACCCCGACGTCACCTTCAAGGAGCACCTGGAGGACGGTGAGGTGGTGGTGCGCATTTATGCTCCGAGTACCGGCCTGATGTATACGTTGCCCGAAAAAAATTGGAATTTGATCCGCCTCTTTGATGGCAAGCGCTCGTATGAGGATATTGCCACGCTTTATTCCGCGCAAAACGGAGTCCAGTACGACGCCGCGCAGGTTCGCGAATTCGCCGGGGACCTGGAAGCCTCCGACTTTTGGTACAAGACCACGCAGGAAAGAAACATCCTGCTGATGCAGCAGAGCGCTGAAGAGCGGCAAAAAATGCTGAAGGTGAAGAGCCGCTACGCAGATATCTCCATGATTCTGTTTCCTGCGTTCAACCCGGACAAATTTATTACCCGCCTCTATGGCTGGACCATTTGGATTTATACACCGTGGTTCACGATTTTGACCCTCCTGGCCTTCGCATTTGCCGCCGGGCTGACGATTAGCCACTGGTCGGAAATTGGGCGCGACACCGTGCAGTTCTACAATTTTTCGGATAAGACATGGGGAGATGTTGCGGTGCTGTACGGGCTGGGCATGCTCGTGGTGACGGCGCATGAATACGCCCACGCGCATACCTGTAAGCATTATGGCGGGCGCGTGCCATCGATGGGCTTTGCGCTGATTTACCTGACTCCGGCTTTTTACACGGACACCACCGAGGGCGCGGTGCAGGCCACGCGTTACCAGCGGCTGGTTATCTCGCTCGCGGGCGTCTGGATGGAGTTGATGATCTGCGCGGTGGCCACCCCGATCTGGTGGGGCACGCCTCCCAATACCCTGGTACACGACGGTGCGTACTTCCTGATGCTGCTTACCGGAATCACTTCGATCCTGGTCAATTGGAACCCGTTGATGAAGCTCGACGGCTATCACATGCTCTGCGAAATCTTGGGCATCGCGGATCTGAAGGAAGCCTCTACTGCCTATGTCTCGGCCTGGGTCAAGCACCACATCTGGCGGCTGCCAGTCGAGGTGCCGTATGTACCGAAGCGGCGGCGTCTCGGATTCGTGGTGTACGCGCTGCTTTCCGGGATTTACAGCTACGCTGTGCTCTTTTTGGTCGCAGGGTTCGTGGGCAACGTTTTCCGCAATTTTGATCCGCAGTGGTCGTTTATTCCGGAAGTGGGGGCCGTGCTCCTGATCTTTCGCTCGCGCATCCGGCTATTGGGGAACTTTATGAAATTCGTCTATTTGGATAAGAAGGACCGCGTGCACGCATGGTTTACGGTTCCGCGCAGCATCGGGATTGCCGCGGTAGCAGCGCTCTTGATATTCCTGCCGTTGTCCCGCGACTCCGTCACCGGACGCTTCGTGCTGGAACCGCAAATCGAAGCCCAGGTACGCGCTGCCGTACCGGGCATGGTCGCCGCGGTTTATGCCGAAGAGGGTGAGCAAGTCGTGGCGGGAGCGCCGCTGCTCAAGCTGCGCAACGTGCCGCTGCAATCGCAAGTTTCTCGTGCCAATGCCGACTACGCCCTAGCCACCGAGCGGGCTACTTCCGCAGTTCTGCGCTTTAGCGACATGGGAAGCACCGCGGTTGATCGCGACCGCTTGGGTCTGGAGCGCGGCGAACTCGCCAAGGCCGCTGCCAATCTCGAGGTCACCAGCCCCATCTCCGGGACGGTGCTGACGCCGCGCGTACAGGATCGACTCGGCTCGTACGTAACCGAAGGCTCGACCCTTGTGGACGTCGCCAATTTGAGTCATATGCGGGCCCGCATCTATATTTCGGAGTACGACTTGGACAAATGCCGTGTGGGCGCGCCAGCGCGCGTCCAGCTCGACGGCCTGTGGAAGATCCGAGACGCTAAAGCCCAATCCATCACGGAAGCCCCCTGGCAGATGGATCCGTCGTTGACGGAGGCCAACAAATTGAAAGGTCTCAATCCTCCCAACTTCTATCTGGTGGACCTGGTGCTGGCGAACGCGGATGGGGTTATGAAGCCGGGGATGACCGGTTTGGCGCGCATTTATGGCCAAAGAAGGAGTTTCGCGATGCTCTGTTGGGAGGAGATCGCCCATTTTGTCGGACGCAAACTATGGTGAAAAGGAAAGGGCCGCCCTCGTGGCGGCCCTCTTTCCGAGGCCAATCTCTATCGTGAGACGGCCCCAGCAGTCTTGATTACGCGTTGTGAGGAGTCTTCAACCCACCGAACTTCACGGTCTTCACGCCGCCCAGTCGCACGGTCTTGACGCCGCCAAACTTCACGGTCTTGACGCCGCCAAATTTCACCGTCTTCATCCCGGCCATGGAGGCCTGTTTCTCGCCCTTGACGCCTTCCGTCGGAACGCTGGCGACATTGGCCTTCTTGGTGGTCTTCAGCGCGCTAATCAGAGACTTTTTCTGGATCGACATTTCGGTGGCTCCTCAGAATCTAAAATTTTATTTTATTCCCCGGACGCTTTCCTATCTTGCAGGATGCGTGCCAAACTCCCGGCCCTTTCTTAACGTGTCCTTCGCGTAATGAAATCAATCAGTTGCGCGATGGATCCCGCAAACCGGCTACTCGGACAGGGTGAAGAAACCAAAGTTCGGTTAAAAATTAATCGCTGAGGGGTTAATTTTTAACCGATCTTGCACATGGCGCGCCGTCCCGGGCCGCAAAAACAAAGAAGGCCGCCTCTTGGGCGGCCTTCTTGCCTTGCCATCTTCAGATTCGCAAAACCGCACAAGTTTTTCAGGTTTCCGCGGTCCAGCTGCACTCCATGAACGGGTCCAGTGCGGCTATTTCCTTCTCATGCTCACGTGTTGCGAGCCAATGGCCATCAGCGAGGTGTTCTTTTCGCCCTTGGCAATCGGCTTTGCGGTGCTGGCGACTTTGGCTTTCTTGGTGGTCTTTAGCGAGCTGACCAGAGACTTTTTCTGTGTGGACATTGTGTGGCTCCTTCACTGTGAAATTTTGGCTACCTGCCGGTCGCCGATACAATAGCAGGAAACGTGCCAAACTGGCGAGACTGTTAAAAATTCGCGCGGCGGCTGTGAAATCAAGGACTTGCACCAGCCATCCGGCGCCCTGGCCGTAGCAACGGGGTGAAAAAGATTCCACGGGTTAAAAATTAACCTTCAACGGGTTAATTGTTCACCACTCACAGCTTGTGCTTGCGGCACAGGTATTTCATGCGCTGCCCGTCCACCTGTAATAGCGCCGCCGCAGCGGATTTCTTGCCCGCCGTGCGGCGCAACGCCGCGCTGAGGTACGCCACCTCGATGCGCTGCATCTCGGCATCGAAATCCACGCCATTCTCGGGAATCAGTATGGCTTCCTGGCTGGCCGTGCTCGAAACCAGCAGCGTTTGCGGCAGTTGTTCGGCGGTAATGACCGGGCTGTCGCCCATTACCACCAGCCGCTGTACGATATTTTCCAGTTCGCGAACATTCCCGGGCCACGGATAATCTTCCAGAATCTCCACCACGTCCGGTTGCAGCCGCTTCAGCGGTTTTTTCGCCGAGGCGCAGTACACCCGCACGAAGTGGTCGACCAATACGGGTATATCGCCCGCGCGTTCTCGCAGCGGCGGAATCGCTATAGGCACCACATTTATGCGGTAATACAGGTCCTCGCGAAAGCGTCCCTTCTTGACCAAGTCCTCCAGGTCTTCGTTCGTAGCCGTGATCAGCCGGAAATCGATCTTTTTCGCCGTCCGTCCGCCCAGCCGCTGCACGGAATGCTCCTGCAGCACACGCAGCAGTTTGGTCTGTAACGCCTGATTCAGCGTGGTAATCTCATCCAGAAACAGCGTCCCGCCCTGCGCGGACTCGATCAATCCCTGCCGCTGCGTGTCCGCCCCGGTAAATGCACCCTTTTCGTAACCGAACAGCTCCGACTCAATCAACCCCTCCGGCAACGCCGAACAATTCAGGCACACATACGGCTTATCGCAGCGGCTCCCAGACTGCACGATGGCCTGCGCGATCAGTTCCTTGCCCGTTCCGCTCTCCCCGCGCAACACCACGCTGGAATTGGTGTCCGCCACAGAGAGAACGGCCTGGTACACCTTTTGCATCGCGGAACTGCCGCCGATCATCCCGCAGAACGCGGACTTGTTCTCGACTTGTTCCACCATCCGCCGGCCTTCGATTTCCATCGCGCGCTTTTGGATGGCGCGAGACAGCACGATCTGCAGCTCCGGAAAATTGAGCGGCGCCTGAAAGAATTCGTCAGCGCCGGCACGGCTGGCCTTAATCGAAATGTTCCGGTCGTTCGAGCGCGTCATGGCCACGAAGACCAGGTCCTCGCGCAGCTTACGCATCTCTTTCAGCACGTCGATGCCGTCGCTGGCGCCCACGCCAATGCTGTCGAGGTCAAACAAAATGGCGCGCAATTCCGCGTAGTCCATCAACTCTTTGATTTGCGTTTCGGTGGCTGCCAGAACGGTTCGAAATGCCGGCCCGAGCGACCGGCGAATCTCCGGAAACGCGGTTTCTTCCACGGTGATGACGGCGATCGCGTATTGCTCGTCGCCAGAAGGTCCATCGGAGGAATGCGCGCGCTCTGTCAAAGGACTTCGCATTATAGGTAAACAGCGGGGCGTCGTAAAGCGCTTCCCAGCACACTATCGAACGATTTTATTGCACGGCCTTATCGAAGTTCCACTTCGTGAAACCCGAAGCCTTGCAGCATGCCCGTGATGGTGCTGCGCGCGTTGTCCCCAGCGGTCTTGAGGATGCCGTCCTGCAGCGCGGCCTGCTGCAACTGCCGTTCCGCCTCCTCGCGAACCTCGCTTTCCAGGTTCGGGTCCGCGGAAGAGAACAGCCCAGTGTCGCGGGAATAGACCTTCGTCTTGGCATTATCGATCCGCGTGCTAAAAATCTCCGCCGCCGGAAGATGAATCGAAACCTTCTGGCCTTGCACTAGCACATCGCCGGGTTGCAAACCGGCCAGGTTGATGCCGCCGACGACTTCCCCGTGCACCACCAGCAGTAGCCGGTCGCCCGCCAGAAATTGCGGCAAATACGCATTGGCGTGCTCGCCGGAAATAATCTTGTCCATGGTATAGCTCACCGTTTCCAGCCGTTGCAGTTGCTGAATCTGATGCACCACGGTGGGCTGGTCCACGTTGATTTGCGTGCGCCCTCCCCGCAAAAGGCCCAGCAGTTGCAGCAGTCCGACCCCAGTCGACAGCCACACCACCGCGCCAACCAAAATCACCGAAAGCACCGCGCCCACAAGGATGCCCAAAATCCAGGAGGTCACCGTCCGCGCGCGAGGCTGCGTGCGACCTTGCGTTTCGCCAATTCCCGCTTCCGTACCAAGAGGTGCATCGTGCGTGGTCATCGTTTCACCAACGCCTTCAGTCTAGCCCAACACGAAAATCATTGCCGGGGCCGGCCTTCACAGCGCACGCCCGGCCGCTGCTCCCGACGCCCACGCCCACTGAAAATTAAATCCCCCGAGCTGCCCGGTCACATCCACTACTTCGCCGATAAAATAAAGCCCCGGAACTCTGCGGCTCTCCATGGTCTTGCTGGAAAGTTCGTTGGTGTCCACGCCGCCCGCGGTCACTTCCGCTTTGTCGTATCCTTCCGTTCCGGCCGGCATAATCTCCCACCCGTGCACCTGCCCTTCGAACTCCTCCAGTGCCGCATTCGACCAGTTTTCCGGCTCGTGCAAATTCAGCCAGCGCGTGGCAAATCGTTTGGGCAAAATTCCCTGAAATGAATTTCGCAGCGCCGTCATGCTCCGGAATTCTGCCTCCAGCACCTTGGCGGTCACATTCCGGCCGGGAGCCAGGTCGATGCGGATGGCGGCGCAATTTTCCGCCGCGCGCTGGTCCTCGGCCGGCGGATTCCAGTATGACGAAATTTGCAGTATCGCCGGTCCGCTCACTCCCCGATGCGTGATCAACATTTTTTCGCGAAACGATGCACTCTTTGCGCTGACTCTGCCTGTCGAACTCGCTGGCTCGCCGTCATCGCCCGCAACGCTGACGATCACCTCCGCCGAAACTCCCGCTAAGTCGCAATAGTCCTGATGGTCCTTTGCATGAAAGACCAGCGGCACCAGCCCCGGCCGCGTCGCCACGATGCGCAATCCAAACTGCCGCGCCACCTCGTAACCAAACGCCGTCGCTCCCATCTTCGGTATCGACAACCCACCTGTAGCCACCACCAGTGTGGGCGCATGAAAATCGCCGTTCCCGCTGCGCACCACAAATCCCGCGCCGCTCCGCACCTCCGTGCACGCGCTATTCAAGAAAACCTGCACCCTCGCGTCCCGGCATTCCTGTTCCAGCATCCCGGTGATATCGCTCGCCGCGCGATCGCAGAAAAGCTGACCGAGCGTCTTTTCGTGATATGGAATCCCGTGCTTTTCCACCAGCCCGATAAAATCTGCGGGCGTATACCGCGCCAGCGCGGACTTGGCAAAGTGTTCATTCTCCGAAATAAAATTTTCCGGGCCGCAATCCATATTGGTGAAATTGCACCGCCCACCGCCTGAAATTAGTATCTTTTTGCCCAGTCTCTCGCTGTGTTCCAAAATCGCCACGCGCCGCCCGCGTTTTCCCGCTTCGATGGCGCAGAGCAGCCCCGCGGCCCCGGCTCCCAGAATGATCGCGTCAAATTTTTGTTCCATATTGCCGTCAAGCCCCAACACGCGCCTGCATTTCTCTCAAACGTCCGTGACAAATGCGTCGTTTTCGCCGAGCCAACCTTAACACGTTGGGTATTCCTGCGAGCCCGCCAGCAGCGCGTTTCAGATGCTGACGTTGACCATCAGGCCCCTGCGCCATCACGCCTTCTTGACTTCGTCGCGCATTGCGCCAGAATAAAGCTCCCTTCCAGTAGCTTCTCCAAGCAGTCCATGTGTGGGGCATTGTCGGCGCGAAAATCGCCAATCAACCCTCTCCGCGCCTCATTTGTTGCCAAAGCTTGCTCACCCGCGCATGGGACGTGCCCGCAGGTCTGGAACAAGAGAGGGGAAATGCATTTCTTCCAAGGATTATTTGACTCCAGCGGTTTTCAGCCGCACGGCGTCTGCTATGCCTGGAACGCCGGTATGGTCTGGTTGCATGCGGTTTCCGACTTGCTGATCGCCGCCGCCTATTTCGCCATTCCCGTGCTGCTGCGGTTCGCTCGCCAGCGGCGCGATATTCCGTTCCGTTGGATTTTCGTGCTTTTCGGCGCCTTCATCGTCGCCTGTGGCGTCACCCACTTCATGGAAGCATGGAACCTCTGGCACACCCAATATTGGCTCGCCGGCGCAGTTAAAGCGGTCAGCGCTACTGCTTCCGTTGGCACCGCGATCCTCTTGACCTACATCGTTCCCCGCGTCTTGCAAGTGCCCAACCTTAGCGCATGTGCCGAAGCCAACGCCGACCTGCAGGCCCGCCTCGCCGAGCGCACCACGGAACTCTCCAATGCCAACAAGGAACTCCAATCCTTCAGCTATTCGGTTTCCCACGACCTTCGCGCACCTCTCCGCACCATCGACGGCTTCAGCGTGGCCCTGCTCGAAGACTGCGGCGACAAAATCGACGAGGCCGGGAAGAGCCACTTGCAGCGTATCCGCGCCGCCACCCAGCGCATGGGCACGCTCATCGACGATCTTCTAAGCCTCTCTCGCGTTACCCGAGCGCAGTTCAACGCGCAAACCTTTGATTTGAGCGCCGTCGTTTCCGCCGTTGCCCACGAACTGCAAGCCACGCAACCGGAGCGCCACATCGCTTGGCGCATTCAGCCTGACGTCCTCGCCACCGGCGATTCCCGCCTGCTCAAAGTCGCGGTCGAAAATCTTCTCAACAATGCTTGGAAGTTCACCTCCCGGCAGGCCCATGCTTCCATCGCGTTTGGCAAGACCGAGAACAATGGCGCCTCCGCCTTTTTTGTCCAAGACGATGGCGCCGGCTTCGATCCTGCGTAGGCCGACCGCCTTTTCGGCGCCTTCCAGCGCTTCCATGCCACCTCCGAATTTCCCGGCACCGGCACCGGCGTCGGTCTCGCCACCGTCCAGCGCGTCATTCACCGCCACGGCGGACGCATCTGGGCGGAAGGCGCCATCGATCACGGCGCAACCTTCTACTTTACACTGCCGCAAAGCGACTCCCACGGAGCCAACCGATGACCCACAAGCAAGTTCTCCTCGTTGAAGACAATCCCGATGACGAAGCCCTCACCCTGCCGCGCTGAAAAAGAGTAACGTCGCCAACGACATCGTGGTTGTGCGCGACGGCGTCGAGGCCGTGAACTATCTATTCTGTGAAGGCCCGTTCGCTGCGCGCGACCCCTGCCTGCTTCCCCAGGTCGTGCTGCTGGACTTGAAGCTGCCCAAACTCGATGGTCTCGGTGTCCTTCGCCGCATTCGCGCCGACCAGCGGACTCGCCTGCTTCCGGTGGTTATTCTCTCTTCTTCGGACGAAGAAGAAGACCGCCTCCAGGGATATTTGCTGGGCGCCAACAGCTACATTCGCAAGCCAGTGGACTTTGAACAATTCCTCAAAGCCGCCGCACAACTCGGTCTCTACTGGCTGGTCTTAAACGAATGCCCGGTAGCCAGGACTACCTAATGGACAAACCACTGCGTGCCATCTTCGTTGAGGACTCCGAAAACGACGGCCTGCTGCTCGCCCGCGAGCTGTGCAAAGGCGGCTTCAAGCTCCACTCCGAACGCGTGCACTCCGCGGCCGCTTTGCAATCTGTCCTGGAAAGCGCGGAGTGGACTTGGTCCTCTCCGATCACAGCATGCCGGGTTTCAGCGGTTTGGACGCCCTGCGCATCGTGCGCGAACGCAACGCCGACATGCCCTTTATTTTTGTCTCCGGCACCATGGATGAAGAAACCGCCGTGGCCGCGCTGCGCCAGGGCGCCCAAGACTACCTGATGAAAGGCCAGCTGCAGCGCTTGCTCCCTGCCGTCGAACGCGAGATTCGTGAAGCGGCCGAACGCCGCGACCACAAACTCCTGGAGCAACAGGTCTTACAGTTGCAAAAATTCGAAGCCATCGGCAGGCTCGCCGGCGGCATCGCTCACGACTTCAACAACATTCTCGGCGCCATTCTCGGCTGGGCGGAGATCGGCCTCGAAGACCCCAAGGCCGGCCCGCGCGCCTGCGAGCGCTTTCAAAAAATTATCGATCAGGCCCATCGCGCCGCGAAGTTGACGGCGCAAATCCTCGCTTTTGCTCGTCGTCAGGTACTCCAGCCCCGCAAGCTCAACCTGAATACCGCCGTCGATGACCTCACCAGTCTCTTGCAGAAACTCATCGGCGACCGCGTGGAAATTCGTGTGATTGCCGGGAGTCATCTTTATAGTGCCTTGGCTGATCCTTCCCAGATTGAGCAGCTGCTGATGAATCTTTGCCTCAATGCGCGCGATGCCATGCCCGATGGTGGCGTGCTGATCATCGAGACGCGCAACGTGGACATCGAGAAGGAGCGCACCAGACTGCATCCCGAGGCCCATCCCGGCCGCTACGTCCTCCTCAGCGTTTCCGACACCGGCACCGGCATGGACAAGGCCACCGTGGCGCGCATCTTCGAACCCTTTTTCACCACCAAAGAACTGGGACGCGGCACCGGCCTGGGCCTGGCGACCGTCTACGGCATCGTCAAACAGCATGGCGAATTCATCTACGTCTACAGCGAACCCGGAAAAGGCACCACCTTCCGCTTGTACTTCCCCAGTTGCGAGGGTGCCGCGGATGTACTGGACGCGAAAGAAATCCCCGTGGCGCTGCGCAAAGGCAGCGAAACCATCCTCTTAGCCGACGACGATGACGGTATGCGCCAGTCCGCCCACGAAATGTTGCAAGAACTCGGCTACCACGTCATTCTCGCTTCGGGCGGCCGCGAAGCCGTAAGCTTCTTCAAGTCCAACGCCGACCGCATCCAGCTGGTCATCCTCGACATCATGATGCCCAAACTCGACGGCCCCCACGCCTACGAGCAAATCGCCGCCGTGCACCCCAACGTCCCGGTGATTTTCACCTCAGGTTACTTCAGTTCCGGCACTAAGTGCTTGACTGCCGTGCCGCGTCTGCTCCGGTGGAGAAGAATTGCAGACTTAGAAATCCGCTGTGCCCGACCACCACCGTCCGTCCACACCCCAACCTCCACATCGTGCTCCACGCCTTCTCAACTGGTATTCTTCTAGCGTGACTCCATTGAGGAGATTGCTGCTCTCGTGCCCCCGTTGATCGCCGCGCAAGGTTTGGCGAAAAGATTCGGCGTCGCGCCCCTATTTCAGAATTTATCCTTCACCGTGTCCGAAGGGGAACGCATCGGCCTGATCGGTCCAAACGGTTCAGGAAAATCCACCTTGCTCGAAATGCTCCTCGGCCGCGTGAAACCGGACGCCGGCGACGTGGCCGTACGCAAGCGCACGCGCGTCAGTTTCGTCGCCCAAATGTCTACCTACAATCCCGGCGACACCGTTCGCAAAGTTTTGGAACAGGCCCTCGACCGCGCCGAAACCCCGCAGTCCGAGCGCCTCGCTCGCATGGCCGAAATTATGGGCCGTGCCGGTTTTCTTGACCTTGCAGCGGAGGCTGCCGCGCTCTCCGGCGGCTGGCGCAAGCGTCTGGCGATTGCCGAGGCCCTGGTTCAGCACCCGGATATTCTGCTGCTCGATGAGCCCACGAATCATTTGGATCTCGCCGGCATCAAGTGGCTCGAAGGCTTGCTGATTAACGCGAATTTCGCCTGCGTCATCGTCAGCCACGATCGCTATTTCCTCGAAAATATCGCTAATACCATGGTCGAACTCAATCGCATGTATCCCGATGGCTCTCTGCGCGTGGCAGGGAACTACAGCACCTTCCTCGAAGCCAAAGAGGCCTATCTCCACGCCCAGCAATCGCGTCAGGAAGCTCTGGAAAATCGCGTGCACACGGAAATCGATTGGCTCCGTCGCGGCCCCAAAGCCCGCACCACCAAATCGAAAGCGCGCATCGACACTGCCCATGCCATGATCGGCGAACTCGTGGAAATGAATTCCCGCACCCGCGTCACTTCGGCGCGCATCGATTTCAGCGCCTCCAATCGCAAGTCCAAACAGCTGATTGGTGTGAAGCATCTTTCCTACCACATCGGCGATCGCCAACTTTTCGACAACGTCAGCTTCGACATCACCAGCGGCATGCGCGTAGGCCTGGTCGGCCCGAACGGTAGTGGCAAAACCACCCTCCTTCGGCTGCTGCTCGGAGAAATTGCGCCCGCCGCTGGGACCGTGAAACGCGCGGAACCTTTGCAGCTCGTCTATTTCGACCAGAATCGTGAACTCGATCCGACGCTCCTGTTGCGCCGCGCTCTGGCACCGGACAGCGACGCCGTCATCTATCAGGGAAACGTCGTCCACGTCGCGTCCTGGGCCGCCCGCTTCCTCTTCACTGGCGAAGATTTGAATCGTCCGGTAGGCCGCATGTCCGGAGGCGAACGCGCCCGCGTTCTTATCGCGCAATTGATGCTCCAGCCCGCCGACGTGCTGCTGCTCGACGAGCCCACCAACGACTTGGACATTCCAACGCTGGAAATCCTGGAAGAAAGTTTGCTCGAATATCCCGGCGCGCTAGTCCTGGTCACCCACGATCGCTATATGCTCGATCGTGTCTCAACCATAGTGCTCGGTCTCGATGGCCGCGGCGGCGCCGAGCGCTTCGCCGACTACTCGCAATGGGAAGATTGGCAACGCCCCATCAAATCGAAAAATGCACCAAGCGCCCGCGCCAACAACGTGCAAACGTCAGCGTCATCCTTCACTGAAGTAGCGAGCCCGGCCGCGCCAAAGAAAAAACTTTCCTACACCGAATCCCGCGAACTAGCCACCATGGAAGAAAACATCGCAGCGGCCGAAGAAGATTTAGAACGCAAGCGCTTAGCAATGGAAGCGCCATCCATCGTCAGCGATGGTCCCCGTCTGCACGCCGCCGCCCTCGAACTCGAACAAGCGCAGCAAACCGTAGAACGCCTCTACGTCCGCTGGGCCGAACTGGAACAAAAGCAAGGCGTAACCTCCGAGCCGCTAGGTTAACGCAGGCAATCCTTTGTGGGGGCGTCCGCCCAGGCGGATCGCGCCCCGCTTGCGGAGGCGTCCCGATTACATCCCGTCTTTCTTTGGAATTCTCTTCATGCCCCGGCGAATCGCCAGATCGATCGCCAACTTCTCCGTAGGCGCCAAAACCCGGCACTGCCCCTTGGCCAAATCCGCCAACGCCAAGGGCCCAATCGCCACGCGAATCAGCCGCAGCACTTCAACGTCTCGCGCCTCAAACATCCGCCGAATCTGCCGGTTTTTGCCTTCTTCTAGCACAATCTCCAGCCAACTATTTTTTTCGCCGCATCGCAAAATCTCCGCCCGCGAAACGCGCAAAACTTCGCCATCCTTCACCGCAAATCCCGCTTCTAGCTCGCGCACCAACTCGGCATCCGCGACCACGGATATCTTCACATGGTAAATCTTCTGCAAGTGGGTCTCCGGTGCGCTAACCCGCGCCGCCCACTCCGAATCATTCGTCAGCAGCAACATCCCCTCGCTGGCCATGTCCAGTCGTCCCACCGGCCCAACCCACGGCGCATCCGCAGGCAGCAGCGTATAAACCGTATCGCGCCCCTTTTCATCCGCCGCCGTGGTCACCACGCCGCGCGGCTTATTCATCACAAAACAAATCTTCACGCCGGCCTCCACCGGCGCACCATCGACCGCCACGCGATCTTTCCCCAGCCGCACGGGCGCTTCCGGATTGCGCGTCAGCGATCCGTTCAAGCGCACCCGACCAGCCCGCACCAGCTCCGCCGCCTCCGACCGCGAGCAATAACCCATCTTGGATAAAGCTCGCGCCAGACCAACGCGCGGCGCAGCAATTTTGTTCTTGTCGGAATTCTTGAGTGGCTTTTTTTTCTTCAAGCGTCAGCTCTTGGGAGCAGACTCAGCAGCCTTTGCATCGGCCGGCTTACCGTCAGCGGGTTTTGCGTCTTCATGTTTCACTTCACCGTAACGCGCCGCCAGCCATCCGCGCAACTCTTTCGGATCATAATTGAACGGTCCCATCCCGCCGCGATACGCGATGTGCCCGTTCTCGTCAATCACATAGAGCCGCTCCGGCCACGCCGAATACGCGCCTTCCGCGGCATTGCTCATGTCGTCGATGCCAAACGGCACTGGATACTTATAGCGCTTGATGAAATCATTCGCGATGTATACGCGCTGTTCCAGATTCTTCGGCTGCGCGTAACACACATCATCCTTCACGTTGGATTTCATCTGCCATTCATCGGTAGGATGCGCTTCGCGCACGTAAATGGTCAGAAACTCCGCATGCTCTTTGTAGTCGTTATAAATCTGCGCGATGTCGCCCACCTGGCGACGAAACGGCGGTCAAGTAAAACTGCCAAACACCAGCACCAGCGGCTTCGCACCGGTGCGCTCGCGGATGTGAAAATGATCGACGCCGTCCAGCGCCACAACGCGCGCATCCGGCGCATCATCGCCAACTTTCAATTTCCCGCGATGCATATGCGGCAGCGCATAACGCACCATGCCGTACGCATCCTTGGGGCTTCCCGCCATCACGGAAAGTCCCACGAACGCGCCCAGCGACAGCACGAGAACGATGCCAATCGCCCATTTCCAGAAAAGATTCATAGAGTAGAGAACCGCGTCAGAAGCGCCATTCTTGTGTGGAAACTAACACCGGAAAACCCGCCGGGGAATAACACATATGTACTACTTCTCCCAGGCCTTATTCGTTCGCCCGTTTCGGGCCGCCGATCTCCCGCGGACCATCTGCTGCGCGCTATTGTCCGCCGTTATTCATCAGCCGCTCTTTGTGCGCCTGATAATTCGCCAGCGCCTTCTCAATCACCGCCAGCGCCGCGTACGCCGGACGGATCTCCTCCACCTGCACCTGTTTGCCTTCGAGCTGTTTGTAATCCTGAAAAAATCTGCGCAACACCAGCAAGCGGTGGGGAGGCAAATCCCGCGCTTCCAGGTAATCGCTGAACTCCGGATCGTTGGTAGCCACCGCGATCACTTTGTCATCGCTCGCGCCCGAGTCAATCATCGTCATCAAACCGATGGCGCGGGCCTTGATCAGCGCCAGCGGCTGCACCGGCTCCTGGCACAAAACCAGCACGTCCAGAGGATCGTTGTCCTCCGCGTACGTCTGTGGAATAAATCCATAATTCGCCGGATAAAAAACCGCCGAGTGAATAATGCGGTCCACCTTCAGCAATCCGGTAGCTTTGTCCAGTTCGTACTTAACATTCGAGCCGAGCGGAATTTCGATCACCGCCTGAAAATCCCGGGGCAGCTCGTTGCCGGGATTAACATCGTGCCATGCATGGACCATCGTGGATTTCCTCGCTCGGAAACGTGAGAGAAATAGGTGTAGGGGTATTATGGCAAGGGCAGGGAATCGCCGCCACTGGATGCGCCGCCATCGCCGAAAGTTAGTAACGCCGGTGTGAACCGAAACCTCAGGCGCGAGCTTTATCGATCATCTCTTCCCAAATGCCCTGCGATTTCAAAATCAATTCCACCAGTTCGCGCAGCGCGCCCTTGCCGCCAATCGCCCGGGTCGTGTAATGCGCGGCCTTCTTAACCTCGACAGCAGCGTCGCCGACGGCCACCGCCAGCCCGACGCGCCGCATCACCGTCAGATCCGGCAAATCATCTCCGAGATACGCCACCGCCGATTCCGGCACGCCGGTCTTCGCCAAAATTTCTTCGTAAGCAGGAATCTTCTGGGCCTGCTTCTCGTAAACAAATTCAATGCTCATTTCTTTGGCCCGCCGTCGCAGCGCCGCGCTCCCGCGGCCGGTAATCACGCCGGTACGAATTCCCGCCGTATGCGCCAGCGTCAGTCCCTGGCCGTCATGCGCATCAAACGTCTTAATTTCCATCGCGGAGCCGTCCGCCATCGACAGCAGCGTCACCCCGCCGCTCGTAATCGTCCCATCCACATCCATCAGCAGCACTTTGATCTGTTTTGCGCGCTTCTTTAGCGACGGTGAAATTTTATTCGAGCTCCGAGGCAAGTGAATCTCCTATGGTACGAGTAGTCCGGGCATTCCGAGCAAAACGAGGAATCCGTTTTTAGGTGCCTTTGGAAGGTTCGATGCTCTAAATCAACTGCAAGGTCCATAAATCGTGCAAATGTACCACTCCGAGCACAATCCCGTTGTCATCGGTGACCACCACGCTGGTGATGCGTCGCTTCTCCATCAAGTTCAGCGCTTCGCTGGCCAGGGTGTGCGCGGCAATCGTTTGCGGATTTTGTGTCATCGCTTCGCTCGCGGTCAAGTCCAGCGCCGCGCCGCGATGCTTTTCCATCAAGCGTCGCAAATCGCCGTCCGTCAGGATTCCGGCGAGACGTCCATCGCTGGAGGTTACGGTGGTCATGCCCAATTTTTTCGCGCTCATCTCGTGGAATACGTCGGGCATGGCCGCGCTAACGTCCACGCGGGGCAACGCCGCCCCTGCGTGCATCAAATGTTCCACGCGCAAAAGTTTTTTACCTAGCTGGCCGCCCGGATGCAGCGCAGCAAAATCATCCGGCTGAAAACCGCGCCGCTCCAGCAGCGAAACGGCCAGGGCATCGCCGACGGCCATCGCCACCGTGGTGCTCGCCGTAGGCGCCAAATTCAGCGAGCAAGCTTCTTCGGTTACGCTGACATCCAAAACCACGGCACTGGCTTCACCGAGCGTTGATTTCGGTTTTCCCGTGAGCATCACCAAAGGAATTTCCAGCCGCCGCAAGGCTTCCAGCAGCGCCACTATTTCGTCCGTTTCGCCGCCGTACGAAACACCGAGCATGGCATCACCGCGCGCCAGCATGCCCAAATCACCGTGCACCGCGTCGGCGGGATGCAAAAAAAAAGATGGCGTCCCGGTGCTGGAAAGCGTCGCGGATATTTTCCGCGCCACCAAACCTGATTTGCCCATGCCCGTCACCACCACGCGTCCTTTACAGGCGAGCAACAATTCCACCGCGGTCTCGAACGATTGGTCGAGACGTGCCAGCACTTCATCGATGGCCCGCGCTTCAATGCGCAAAACGCGGCGTGCGGTTTCGAGGCTCATGCGTCCCACTTCCGCACCAACGCCGAAAGTTCTTTCAAGCGCGCGAGCAGCCCGGCCAATTGCCCTAACGGCAACGCATTCGCGCCATCGGATAATGCCGCCGCGGGATTATCATGCGTTTCGAGAAACACGCCATCCACGCCTGCAGCCACTGCGGCTCTCGCCAGCGTCCCAATAAATTCCGGCTGACCCCCGCTGGCGTGACCCTGACCTCCCGGCAACTGTACGGAATGCGTGGCGTCGAACACCACCGGATATCCAAACTGCCGCAAAATCGCGAACGAGCGCATATCTACTACCAGATTGTTGTAGCCGAAGGAAGCTCCGCGCTCGGTCAAAATTATTTTCGTGTTTCCCGTGGATGCCAGCTTCTCGACCACGTTGCCCATATCCGCCGGCGCGACAAATTGCGGTTTCTTCACGTTTACAATTCGTCCGGCATTTCCCGCGGCGACCAGCAAATCCGTCTGCCGCGCCAAAAACGCGGGAACTTGCAAAATGTCGCAGACTTCTCCGGCAGGCGACGCCTGGGAGGCGTCGTGAATATCGGTTAAGACCGGTACGTGCAAATCGTCTTTGATCTTGCCCAAAATTCTAAGCCCCTCGCGCAAGCCAGGTCCGCGAAAGGCTTTCACCGAGGTGCGGTTCGCTTTGTCGAAAGACGCCTTGAATATGTACGGTACGCCCGCATCGCCAGCGATTCTTGCTATCGCCTCCGCCATTTTGCGCGCATGCAACTCCGACTCAATCACGCACGGACCGGCGATCAAAAATAGTGGCGCGCCGTGGCCCAGGCGCATGGGCCCTAATGAGATTTCGTTTTTGGCGGCGATGGAATTCATAGTTGGGATCGAGACGGAGACGAAGATACTTTGATCATTTCGCCCGGGCGAGCTGGGGCGCAGTCGCCTGGGCGGACGACCCTACAAAGGATTCCTTTCGTGCACTACGCTGTGGCATGCGGAGCGGCTCGCAACATGCTCCCGCGCTCTTGCTCGACGCCGGAGGCCAGTTGCGGCTCGGCGACGGCGCTGCGATGGGTTTCAGCCACTGCGCTTGCCAGCCGCGATTTTTGCTTTTGATGCTCGAGAGCGGCGCCGATGAAGGCGCGGAACAGCGGATGCGGCTCGAGCGGCTTGGATTTAAATTCCGGATGGAACTGGCAGCCCAGGAACCACGGATGCTCCGGGGCTTCGACAATTTCCACATAGTTTTCGTCCGGCGTGCGGCCGGTGATCTTCAAGCCCGCGGCGACCAGTTGCTTTTCGTATTCCCGGTTGAATTCGTAGCGATGGCGATGGCGTTCGCTGATTTCGAGCTTGCCGTAAGCTTTGTGCGCAAACGAACCCGGAACCAGTTGGCACGACCAGGCGCCGAGGCGCATGGTGCCACCCATTTCGTCGACGCCCAGAAGTTCGCGCAATTTGTAAATGACGCGATGCGGCGTTTGCGGATCGAACTCGGTACTGTCCGCGTCGGGCAAACGCGCAACGTCGCGGGCGTACTCAATCGTGGCGCACTGCATGCCCAGGCAAATTCCAAAAAATGGCACGCGATGTTCACGCGCATATTGAATGGTGTGCACCATGCCCTGGATGCCACGCTTACCGAATCCGCCGGGCACTAAAATTCCATCGTAGCCACGCAAGCGCTCCGCAGCGTGTGCGGCGGAAGTAATTTCTTCCGCCTCAATCCACTCGAGAACGGTTCGGTGTTGATGCGCCAGACCGCCGTGCAGCAGCGCCTCGCGCAAGCTTTTATATGCGTCCTCAAGCTGCACATACTTTCCCACCACCGCGATGCGCACTTCGCCGACGGGATTGTGCAGCCGGTCCACTAATTCCAGCCATGGCGCAAAATTCTGGGGACGCGCTTCCAAACGCATCAAACGCAAAATCTGCAAATCGAGTCCTTCACGATTGAGTTCCACGGGAACCGCGTAAATGGTGTCCACATCTTCCATGGAAATGACGCAAGCATCGGCGATGTTGCAGAACATGGCGATCTTTTTCTTGAGTTCTTCGGGAATATGGCGATCGCTGCGGCACAGCAGAATGTCCGGCTGAATCCCCAGTCCGAGCATCTCCTTGACGCTGTGCTGCGTCGGCTTGGTCTTTTGTTCGCCGGCGGCAGCAATATAAGGCACCAAGGTCACATGCACGAACAGGGTGTTCTCCGCACCCAATTCCAAACGCATCTGGCGAATGGCTTCGAGAAACGGCAGCGACTCGATGTCGCCAACGGTTCCGCCGATTTCCACGATGACCACATCGACGCCGTCGGAAACCTTTTTGATGGTGGCTTTAATCTCGTCCGTAACGTGCGGAATCACCTGCACCGTTTTGCCGAGATAATCGCCGCGGCGCTCCTTGATCAAAATGGTTTCGTAAATGCGGCCAGTGGTCCAATTATTGGCGCGCGTCAGATTCGCGTGCGTGAAGCGCTCGTAATGTCCGAGATCGAGATCGGTTTCCGCGCCGTCCTCGGTCACAAACACTTCGCCGTGCTGAAACGGGCTCATCGTTCCGGGATCGACGTTCAGATACGGATCGCATTTTTGCAGGGTGACTTTAAAACCGCGACTTTCGAGGAGACAGCCAATCGAGGAGGCAGCTACGCCCTTGCCCAGAGAAGAAACCACACCGCCGGTCACAAATATATATTTTGGCGCCATCCGTGAAGCCCGCGCACCCTGTAAACCCGGTGCAGCGGACTCTTAAACCTCCGCGGGAGTGACGTACACATAAGTATGGACACGCCGCGCAAAACTGTCAAATGCAAGACACCGCTCCAACCAAACACAAAATTAAATCAAACACAAAATTAAATCGCCACAACCTTTTCCTTCCATCTGTGTTCATACACTCGGACATGCTCGCGGCGGCTTAGCACGTATCCGGGTGTATGGACCCGCCACCTGTTTGAGGATTGCGCACGGTCCGGCAGGATAAGCGAAACGCTGGCGCAGCCGCTGTCATCCTACTAGCGGTTGCGCAGACCGCCCCTCTGCAGCCGACAGGACGAGAGGTCCTGAATATTTTTGTCAGCCGGAACTTTCTAACCAAAAAAGGGGAATGAACGACGACATGCTTACAAGAGTAAACCCGCTATTCGCCACGCTATTCGTCGCCGCGGCGCTGTGCTGTTCCGCAGCGACGCCGGCGCAGGAGCCATTGAAGGCGCCTGTGCACCAGAACGATTATTCCGTAACGCGCGAAAATACCTTGCAAGGAAAGGTCGTGTCTTACAGCGCGACTTCCGCCAAGGCTCCGGTGGGCGCGCACGTCGAACTGCAAACCGCCTCCGGCCTCATTGACGTGCACCTCGGCAACGCCCGCTTGCTTACCGCCAATCATCTGGCGCTGGAAGCCGGCGACTCCATCACGATCGTTGGAGAAAACCTCCCGTTTGGAGGGGGTACGGTCTACGCCGCGCGGGTCATTAAGAAAGGCAGCAACTCCGTTACCTTGCGCTCGAAAAATGGAATGCCGCTTCTCGTGACGCAGCGCACCACCGACGGCCAGCTTTCGACTCCGGTGGGTGCGCGATGAACACTGCAACCAGCAAAATTTCCCGCACGCAAGTATTTCTCTTCGCGGTGCTGCTCATCGCTGGACTCACCGCGGCATGCAGCGGCGGCAACAACGTCGCCCCGATTATTCCGCCGACCGGCGGGTATTCCACCTCAAGTCTGCAGGGCACCTATGCATTTACCATGAGCGGCGAAGACGGCAATGGTGCACCAATCTTCCGCATTGGCAGCTTCCAGGCCGATGGTGCAGGCAACATCTCCGCGGCCATTGAAGACGTCAATGATGCGGGCACCTACGCCGGATTCCTGTTCACTCCCGCTCCCTCTTCCGTCTACACCATGAGCACCAATGGTAAAGGTACCCTGACGCTCGTGCATCCCGACGTAAATTCTCCAACCGGCAACGATACTTTCATTTTCACCATCGCGCTGACTTCCACGTCTGGCGGCCTGATGATCGAAACAGACGGATCTTCCACCATGAGCGGCAATTTTCAATTGCAAAACATCACCACCAATTACGCGCCGTCGTACGCCTTCGATGCCTCGGGCGTGGACCTTAACCTCAGTTCTTCCGAATCCATCGTCGGGAGTTTCGCCACCAGTGGCGACGCCATTACCGGCGGAAGCCTTGACGATAACGATGACGCCGCACCTTCCGGTCAGCAGTCCATCAGCCCCGGTTTCATCACACCCGACCCAACCTATGGTGCGCAGTTTGGCCGAGGCGAAATTCAGTTAAATACCACCATCTCCGGGCAGGTCTACAACCTGACTTTCGAATTCTACACAATCAATGCAAACAGCCTGATATTCGTCGAGACCGACTCCGCCAAAGCTACCGTTGGCACGGCGATCGGGCAATCCCTGGTGCCCACCAACGTCAGCCAACTGACAAGCAGCTACGTGTTGGCTGTTGGTGGAGGCGCATTCAATTCCGGAAACTTCGGCCCCATCACGCGCGCCGCGGTTTTCACCCCGAACGGCAGTGGCGCGGTTAGCAATGTCGCGCTGGACCAAAATTTCAGCGGCGGCCCCGGAGTCTTTCCCGGAACTGGCAGCTCGATCTCCGCGTCGTCCTTCGCGATTGACCCCAGTGGCACCGGTCGCGGCGTGCTCACCTTCACCGACCAAAAATCTGCCTATCAATTCGTTTACATTTTCTACCTGGCCAGCGCCACGCAAGGCTACATCCAGGACAACAGTGTGAACATCACGGCGGACGGTTCGCTAAACGCGCAGAGCGCCAACCTCACCTCGTCCAGCATCGCGGGAAACTATGCCTTTAACTGGAGCGGGGCAAACGCCAACGGTGCCGGCGGCAATGAAGAAGACTTTGTCGGCGTCTTCACCATTCCAAGTGGTGGCGGTGCGTTCACCAACGGTGACGTGGACTTCGCAGAACTCGGGGTCGGGAAGATCTATCTCGACATCGCCTTCAACGGCAACTTAATCGTGAACGGCAGCGGCACGGGGGGCGGTACGGCGGCAAATACGTTCCAAATCGTCACCGAACAGGCGGTCTCCGGGACCTTTAACTTCCACGTTTACGCGATCAACAACAGCAGTTTCGAGATCGTAGGCGTCGACAACGGTCGCGTAGTCATCGGCCCGTTGACGCTGCAACAATAACCGACGCGACGCTCTTCCTTGGATGGGTGTCCCGACCCGTGCCGGGACGCCCCATCTTGGCGACCAACAAAACTTCCGGGCGATCGCTAATGCGCTTTCAGCGCTCGCCACCGCCGTCCGGCAAAACTCCAGCCGGGCGGTTTCGTTTTTCAGGCCGCTACGTCAGCCCAGTCTCGCGCAACAATTTCTCCACGCGCTCCACGTCCGCAGGAACATCCACGCTTACCGCGTCATGTTCTACTTCCGCTACACGAATCTTCCAGCCATTCTCCATCCACCGCAGTTGTTCGAGCTGCTCAATTTTCTCGAGGTCTCCCTGCGGCAGCGTTGGATACTCCAGCAACGCGTCCCGCTGGAAAACATAGAGTCCTAAGTGCTTCAAATGTCGCACGCGAATTTTCCCCGCCGCGTCGCGCACCCAGGGAATCGGCGCACGCGAGAAATACAACGCATTATCATCAAAATCCAAAACCGTCTTAACCACATTTGGGTCCATGATGTCCGGCGCATTCTTGATGAGCGTGGCCACGGTAGCAATCGACGCTACCGGCTCTTCCAGCAGCGCCCCCACCGCCGTATCGACCGCCGCCGGGTCCAGCAACGGCTCATCCCCCTGCACATTCACAAAAACGTCGCCGCTGACATGCGCGGCCACTTCGGCGACCCTTTCGGTACCAGTCCGGTGATCTGGACGGGTCATGCGCGCCTCGCCCCCAAACGCCTCCACCGCCTTCACAATACGCTCGTCGTCCGTAGCTACGATCACGCGCCGTGCGGTCTTCGCCATCCGCGCCCGCTCGTAGACCCTTTGAATCATGGACTTGCCCGCCAGCGACACCAGTGGTTTCCCCGGCAGTCGCGTCGAACCATAGCGCGCGGGAATCACCACCACGATCTCCGGGCCACCTGCGGTCTTCATTTCGATATCCATTCTGTTACAACACTCCCTAAACTTTTTTCCGCGGCAGCAAAACTTTTTTGGCTGCAAACACTCTAATTTTCGAACGCCAGGCCGCTGCGGCGATGCTATCATGCCCGGCAGCAGCTTGAATCCACTGGCTGAGACCCGCCGGGAAGGTTGCCAGGCAGAGCCGGAAGCAAAGTCCCCCACCCGCGCTGGATTCAGCTTGTCTTCGGTCGCGCGAGTGGTAGAATCCGCTCTAGTCTTATCCGCGCGGCCGTTCCCGTGCCAGGGAACGGAGGGGGAGCCGTGAAGCGCGATTTTAACGTTTGTCCAGGCAAGTTCTCCGGGCCATTTGCCATCCGCCGCCTTTCTATCTCTTTGCCAGCCACGCTGTTCTTAGCGGCTGTCTTTTTGGCCACCATGCTCGGGCCGCCCATCGGCCCGCGTCAAGCGCAGGCCGACGGCGACAAACCACAGCCTGTCGCCACGCATGACACCCCCAGCGCGCCGTCCAATCCCGCCTCCAGTGCAATCCCCGGCGAAACCCCTAAGGATGCGCCCAAGAGTGCGACCGACACTCCTAAAGTGACGGACGACGTACGCAAGGATACCCCGGGCATCGTTCTCAACCCTCACAAAGGACTCAAGATGGACGTCGACCTGGCGCTGATCAACGCCACGGTCACCGACCCTTTCAATCGCCTGGTTACCGGCCTCGACGTCGACAATTTTCGCATTTTCGAGGACAACGTCGAACAGGAAGTGGTCACCTTCTCGTCCGAAGACGTGCCCATCTCCATCGGCGTAATATTCGATTACAGCGGCAGCATGGCCAACAAGGCCGCGAAGGCCCGCGAAGCCGCCATCCAGTTCTTCAAAACCGCCAATCCGCAGGACGAATTTTTCCTGGTTAGCTTCAACGAGCACGCCGAACTCACCAGCGAATTCACCAACAGTGTGGAAGATCTGCAAAGCCGCATGCTGCTGACCTCGCCGAAAGGCCGCACCGCGCTGCTCGATGCCATCTATCTCGGACTTAGCGAAATGCGGGGTGCACACAACGCCAAGCGCGCCTTGCTCATCTTGTCGGATGGGGGCGATAATCATAGTAGATACAACGAAGGCGATATTAAACGCCTGGTGAAAGAAGCCGACACCCAGCTCTACGCCATCGGCATCTTCGATGCTGCCGGAGCCCGCAGTCGCACGCTGGAGGAAGGCAACGGCCCTTCGTTGCTGAGCGAAGTTACGGAACTGACCGGCGGCCGCGTCTTCCCGGTGGAGAAACTGGAAGAGTTGCCGGACATCGCTTCCAAGATCGGCATGGAGCTGCGAAATCAATATGTCCTGGGATATCATCCGAGCAATAAAACACACGACGCCCGTTGGCGCAAAGTTAAAATCAAGCTCCGCGCCCCTCGCGGCTTGCCACCTCTCACAGTCTACTCAAAGACCGGCTACTACGCCCCTAGCCATTAAATTTCTCAGTGGCGGCCGCCTACTGTTTACTCAAATCTTGGAGGGGAAGCGGGCGCTTTTTGCCCTGGCGGCCATGTTCTTCGTGGTAACCACCGCCGCATTCGCGCAATCGCCGTTTCCAGCCACACCGCCGCCGCCGCCTCCTCCCGGCCAGAATTCCGCGCCCGGCGCCCCCATCTCCGTCAGCGTCAACCTCGTCGTCCTACACACCACCGTACTCGACGATCGCGGCCGCTTTGCCGAAGGCCTAAAAGAGGAAAATTTCCGTGTCTTCGAAGACAAAGCCCAGCAAAAACTCTCGGTCTTCAAACGCGAGGACATTCCCGTCAGCATGGGCCTGGTCATCGACAACAGCGGCAGCATGCGCGAGAAGCGCCCCCGCGTGAACGAAGCGGCCCTAACCCTGGTGCAAGCCAGCAATCCCGACGACGAAGCCTTCGTGGTAAATTTCAACGATGATTTCTATCTGGATCTCGACAAGGATTTCAGCAACAGCATCCCAGAACTAAAGGAAGCCCTCGAACGCATCGACTCCCGCGGCAGTACGGCGCTCTACGACGCCATTATCGGTTCGCTCGATCATTTGAAAAAAGGCAGCAGAGATAAGAAAGTTCTATTAATCGTCACCGATGGCGAAGACAACACCAGCCGCAACTCTCTCGAAAAAACCATTCGCGAAATCCAGCGCACCAACACCGTCATATACACCATCGGCTTGCTCGGCGACGAAAGCAAAAAGTCCAAGAGCAAAGCCAAAAAAGCCCTGGTGCAGATCGCCCAGGCCTCCGGCGGATTGGCATTTTTCCCTGAGAACGTGGAAGACGTGCACAACATCTGCGAACAGGTAGCCCACGACATTCGAAACCAATACACGCTGGGCTATTACCCTAGCAACGACCGCCAGGACGGAAGCTACCGCTCGGTCCAGGTCGACGTAATCCCCCCGCGCGGCCGCGGCAAACTAGTAGCCCGCACCCGCAACGGCTATTACTCCCCAGGCGGCCAACCCGCTTCCGGCAACTAACCCGCGTGCTCTGGCTTGCGCACTTCCGCACTCGAACAGAACTGACGCGGAAGAAAATTGCACACCTTTCGCCGCGGCGATTTCGCAACTCACTCGGTCGCCTGGCTTAGGCTCACGCCGCGCGAAATGTCTTACCGAGCCAAGCCATCCAAAATTTTTCGCGCTCGCGCAAACTCCGCAAACCGCTTCTCCTCCGCTCGAAACTCCGGCGAGTGCGACAACAAACTACAGCCCGACCGCCGCGTCGGATGCTTCACATGGAGCATCTCGTGATACAAGACATACTCCACGGCAAAGCGCGGCACGCCCGGACGGTCCATCCGCCGATTGAGCAAAATTTGATTGGGCCCCGGATCGAAGCACCCAAACTGTCGGCGCCACCCGCGCGTACTCCATCCAACATGCGGCCGCTGTAAATCCCCGCCAAAATACTTCGCATTCAGCTCGTCAAACAATGTGTGCAAATCAAAATGCCGGCCCTGCGGCCCGGCGGACGCCAGTCGCACGCGGCCGCGGCGCATGCGCGTAATTCTGTTCCGCGTGCGGTCCGACCGCGCATATTCGAGATAAGCCTCAAAAAGTTCTTTGCGCCCCCGCCGCCGGTACAGGCGCGACAAGATCAGCGCTGCCCCCGATTCCAGGACCGCCAACGGCGCACGTTGAAGCAAATCCGACAGCCGCACGATCACCAAATCCTCGCGCCGCCGAATGGTCATCGAAAGGGAAGTATACGGATAAAACTCTACGCGAAATCGCGGTGGCCGCCCCTCGCATCCCAGCCTTGTAAAAGCCCGCTGAAACAGCGCGCTCCCACCCGGCACCGCCGAACTGAAGTGTCCCATCACCATTCGTGGCGAATCCTTTGCAAGGGCGCAGCATGCCGCGCCCTAGCTTGCCGGGGTGTCGAAATCGAAGCACCTCTTTCTGGCATCCCTTCCCGCATTCTTCAAGCCTTTCGGCAAAACGCATTCTTTAGGCCAGCTCCAAATCTGACGAGCAGCAAAGCCTAATTCTTGCGTCGCACAGGTGGCGCCGCCACTTTCTTCTTGTCTCTCTCCGCCTCATTCATAGCGTCCGTGGTACCCTCAATCGCGTCATCCAGATTATCCTTATAAACCTCCAGTTCCTTCGCATCTGCCTGGATTTTATTCAGTGCGTCCAGAAATTCTTTGGCTTTTGACGCCATCAAATCCACGCCCGCGCGAATGTTCTGCTGCTTCTGCATCCCGAGTTGCAGCAAATCCGCCGCATCGTCGACGCAACTCTGGTACCCGTTCATCAACCCATTCAGCGTCTCTTCATGCCGCGCCAGCGCCGGATGTTCCAGCTCGTACTGAAATTTCTTCAATCGGTCTTCCGCGAACGTCAAAAACAGTCTCACCTTCTCGTTCGTAGTTTCCGCATCGCGGATCTGGTCCGCCTCCAGCGAAGTAAGATAATCCTTCTGCGGCAAGGGCTTCGCGGGGATTGCCCGCGCCAGAAAAATCACCAGCGCGGTGGCGGCAATGTAGCGTGCAGCGACTCTCAACAGGGAATTTCTCATGGCTGCACACCTTCCAAACCCGGCTTCGCCTCTGATTTCGTATCCGGTTTCTGACCGGGCCTTTTGGGAAACAGCAATCGCAGCAGTTCGTCGTCCATCGCGATCAAATCCTGCCGCACCAGTTCCAGCGGCGGCCTAAACTCTTCCGGGGAGGAAAGCAGGGCTTCTTCCACTTCGCGAATCCCGCGGCGCACGTGCATCTGCAGTTCCCGGTAGCCGTTCGATTGCCGCTCCGCATCCGGATGCTCTTTCTTCAGGCCCGCCAGCGCCGCGCGCACGTTGTCGCGGTATTTTTCCAGCGTCACTCCCACCGTATTATAGTCCTCTGTCTTTTCCGCCGCATGTAGTGCGTCGAACTGCGCATCCCCAAGCTTCCGCATCAATTTGGCCTTGTGCACCGCGTTCCCTTCGTGGTCGAACCGCTCCTGCAATTCACTGAGCGATTGCGTAGCTGCGCGCGCAACCGCAGTTGTGCCGGTCACCGCAGCCAAGATCGCGATCGCCGAAAGCACGGCCAACCCCGAAACCAGCGCCAGCACCGAGACTCCCGCCAAAACTGAAGCCACCGCTGCAAGAAATGGCCGCCGCAGCACGTCGCGGAACTTCGACTCAAGCGCCGTCGCCATAGGCGCGGAACAACTTATCCCAGCCGGGAAAGGCTGGGTGAGCTGGAAACCGCGTCCCCGGTAGCGCCGTAGGCGCGCCACAAACCTCGCGCTCATTTCCTCCCCTCGAGCATCCGCTTCAAAACCTTGCTGCGTTCCGTGGCCTGCCACACTTGATCCGTATTCTTGTCCGTGGTCGTTGCCAGAAACGTCTCATACGCCGCCAGCGCCGGCTTCGGCTGGTTCAGCTTATCGTAGCAAAGTCCGCGAATGAAAAAAGTAAACGCTCCCGGTTTCTCCTTCTTCGCAATCTCATCCATCGCCGTCAGGGCCGCCGCATAATTTCCACCCAAATAATAAGTGGAACTCAAATCCTTCAAATAAACTAAATTCGTTGCATCCAGCGTAAGTGCAATTTTCAGTTCTTTTTCCGCCGAAACGAAATCCCGCCGCTGCATTAGCAGTCGTCCCAGCCCGCCATGCAGTTCCGCATCCCGGGGCGCCAACGCCACGGCTTTGCGGATCGTGGCGATGGCCTCATCCCATTTTTTCTGCGCCACCAGGATATCCGCGCGCTCGCGCAACGATGCGCCCGTCGGACCTTGCGCCACGTCGGCCCGATCGATTTCCGCCAGCGCTAGATCGTACTTCTGCTCCGCGACCCATAGGTGCAACAGTCGCTGGCGCGCCGGCTTGTCCGTGGGCTGCACCTTCAGGTAATTCTGAAATGCTTCGGCGACGCCCTGCTTGTTCTGCGCGTCTAGACTCTTCGCCAATCCTAGCAGCGCGGTCGCATCGTCGGGCTTGCTCTCCAGCACAGAGCGAAATTTCGGTTCCGCGTCCGCGGGTCGCTGCAATCCCAGATACAGCGTTCCCAGATGCTCCATGGTCCCCGTGTCTTGTGGATCGAGCCTGCTGGCGCCTTCAAGCGATTCCGCCGCCTCGGCAAAATCTCCGCTCCGTTCTTGCGCTGCTCCCAGCAAAAATCGCGGACGGCTCTCCGCCGGCGACAGCTCAACGGCTTTCTTCAATGGCACCACCGCCGCCCCCGGCTCTTTGTCCACCAGCAAGATGCCCAGGTTCAGATACGCCGCCGTCATCTTTGGATCAATGGCGATCACCCGTTCGTATTCCGCACGTGCCTCCGCACTCCGCTGTAAAGCGGTGAAAACATACGCCAACTGGAAATGGGGAAACGCCACGTCGGGTTCGGCCGCAATCACTTTTTGCAGGGGATCAATCGCCGCGGCAAAATCGTTCTTGTCGATATCTTTCTGCGCTTCGTCCAGCAATTCATTCAGCGGATTGACAATTTTTTGCGTCCGCGTCAACGTCTGCGAAGTCCGCGCCGAATTTTGCTGTTGTGAAGAAGCTTCGCAAACGCTACCGGGCAAAACACACCAAATCGCCAAAACCACTAAATACGAAGCCAGACGCGCAGCAAATGTCATGTCGATTGAACCACATATCTCACGTGAATAACTCACGTGCACAAATCCATCGCCGTAGGCACGGCAGATACTCGCATGGCCCGAACCATCGCCCACCCGTGGGACGAATCACCCCGGCAGGAAACTACGACTTCACTATCGTTGGCATCTCGTGCTTGGATGTCCCATTTCCGCCCCTCTTTGCCAAGCCGTTGCCATTCAACACCCGCGCCAAAAATCTCCCGGTATGCGACTGCGCATTCCGCGCGATCTGCTCCGGCGTCCCCGTGGCGATAATCTTTCCGCCGAGCGACCCGCCCTCCGGTCCCAAATCAATCACCCAATCCGCTGACTTCACCACATCCAGATTGTGCTCGATCACCAGGAGCGACGCCCCGTTTTCCAGTAACTTCCGAAACGCCGCCAGCAGTTTCGAAATGTCGTCAAAATGCAAACCGGTCGTGGGCTCATCCAAAATATACAAAACGCCGGAATTGTCCGTCTGCGTCAAGTGCGAGGCCAGCTTCAGGCGTTGCGCCTCACCGCCAGAGAGCGTCGTCGCCGATTGCCCCAGCCGCAAATACCCTAACCCAATTTCATTCAATATCCGCAGCTTCGAAACCACTTTGGGCACGTTCAGGAAAAACGCCAGTGCTTCGCGCACCGTCATTTCCAGCACGTCATGAATATTTTTATGGTGATATTTCACGTCCAAAACAGAATTCTTAAACCGCGTTCCACGGCACTCTTCGCAAATCAGCTCCACATCCGCCAAGAACTGCATCTCCACGGTCACGGTTCCATCGCCCTGGCAAGTCTCGCAGCGCCCCCCAGGCACGTTGAACGAAAAATGGCCCGCCGTAAAGCCTTTGCGTTTCGCATCCGGCGTATCCGAAAACACTTCGCGAATCGCATCAAACGCCTTCAAATACGTCGCCGGATTCGAACGCGGCGTGCGCCCAATGGGCGACTGGTCCACGATGATCACTTCGCGAATCGCACCATCGCCGTCAATCCGCTCGCAAAACTCTTTAACGCCTCCGCCCATGCGTTTGGCCATCAGCGCCTTGTACAGCACATCGTGAACCAGCGTGGATTTTCCTGACCCGCTCACTCCGGTAACTACCGTCAACGTTCCCAGCGGAATCATCAAATCCACATTCTGCAGATTGTGCATGGTCGCGCCAAACAAGCGCAGAAATTTCCCATTCGATTTATGCCGCGTGTTCGGTACGGGAATCCGCAACTCCCCATTCAAATATCGCCCGGTAATCGACTTTGGTTCGGCCAGCATGGCGTCGTAATTCCCTGCAAACAGCAGTTTCCCGCCCAGTTCCCCGGCCCCCGGCCCCAAATCCACGATAAAATCCGCAGCACGAATCGCATCCGGATCGTGCTCTACGAGCAACACCGTATTCCCCAAATCCCGCAGCGATTTCAAAATATCGATCAGCCTCTGGGTATCCCGCGGATGCAAACCAATTGAAGGCTCATCCAGCACGTACATCGCCCCAACCAGATGCGAACCAAGCGAGGTCGCCAACTGAATCCGCTGCGACTCCCCGCCAGACAGCGTCGAGGTCAATCGGTCCAGCGTTAAATATTCCAGCCCCACCTCATCCAAAAATTGCAAGCGCGATCTAATCTCCTCTAGAATCTTGTCCGCGATCGTCCTCTGCGCTTCGGTCAGTTGCAACGAACCGAAAAACTCCCTCGCCTCCGTAACCGTCAGTTTGCAAATATCCGTAATGGTCCGCTCCGCCACGCGTACCGCACGCGCCTCCGCCCGCAGCCGCGTGCCGCCGCACTCGAGGCACCGCGCATACCCGCGAAACCGGCTCAAAAACACACGCACGTGCAATTTATATTTCTTGCGCTCCAGATAGTTGAAGAATCCTTTAACGCCTTCAAAGTTATTTTCCTTATCGCCCTCCAGAACCAGCCGCCGCTGCTCCGCCGTCAGCTGGCGCCACGGCACGTCGCAAGGAATTCCGCGCCCTCGCGCCCACTTTTTCATGTCCGCGAACAGCACACGGTATCGCGGCTTGGTCCACGGTTCAATCGCGCCATCGTCCAAAGTTTTGCTCTGGTCCGGCACCACCAAATTCAAATCAAAATCGATGGTGTTCCCAAATCCCTGGCATCGCGGACACGCGCCAAACGGATTGTTAAACGAAAATAAGCGCGGCTCCGGCTCCTGATGCACCGTTCCATCGTTCTTGCATTCGAACCGCTCATTAAAACTTACCCGTTCAGCAGGCCCCGCCGCATCCGCCACAAATTCCAGAATCGCCTCGCCCTGACCCTCGCGATAGCAGATCTCAATCGAATCCACCAGCCGCGCCCGGGACTCCGCATTTACCGCCAACCGATCGACCAAAACAAACGCCGGCTTGCTGAAATCCACGTCCAGCAAGGTTTCCGGCGTGGAGAATTCATACAGCCGTCCATTCTGATAAATCCGGTTGAATCCCCGCTTCTGCAAATCGATCAACGCCAGCCGCAAAGCATCGCGTGCCTGCGCCTGCGCTACAACCTTCGCAGGTCCGGACGCTTTCTTTCTCAGAATCCGTCGAACGGCAGCACTGTTGGTTTCAGGGGTCTTCACCGCAACCGCGGGTACAGGCTGCGCGGCTCCGCCCAAACGCAACTCATACATCACATAAAATCTGCGCCCTGGCGCCAGCGTCAAAATCCGGGTGGCAATCTCATCCGGACTATCCTTCTTTACTTCCGTCCCGCACTTGATACAAAACGTCTGCCCGCACCGCGCAAAAAGCAGCCGCAAATAATCGTAAATCTCCGTGGCCGTCCCCACCGTCGAACGGGGATTCCTCGTCGAATTCTTCTGCCGGATCGCCACCGCGGGCGCAATCCCGCTGATCTCATCCACGTCCGGTTTTTCCATTCGCTCCAAAAACTGGCGCGCGTAGGCCGACAGCGACTCCACATATCTCCGCTGCCCCTCCGCATAAATCGTGTCGAACGCCAGCGAAGATTTCCCCGATCCGCTCACACCCGTGACCACGGTGATCGCGTTGTGCGGAATGTCCACGCTCACATTCTTCAGGTTGTGCACGCGCGCTCCACGCACCCGCAACAAATCCAGTTCGCCGGTTATCGGAGTAATTTTGTGCGTAGCCAAGAGGGGGTCCAGACAGAGCGCCAAAACGCACGCTGCCTAAACTTCTAATTATACGGAAGCCATGAGATGGTAGCAAACCGTGCCGGAATGATCGCGAACCGCAAAAACGCCCACTACTCTTCGGTCAAATTAATATGCCCGATCCCGCCTTCCACCTTCAGATGTATCGTCGCCCCGCCCTTCCCATGAGCGTCATTCACGTACCGCCCGTCCTCATGCTTCAAACCATGCGTATCGATGCTCCCAATCCCGCCAGACGCATCAACCGTTACGCCCACATTCCGCGGCAGACGAATCTCCGCCTCGCCGACTCCACCCTCAATATCCGCGTACAAATCCTCTTTGCGTTCCCCAGTCAAATCCGCGTTCACTTGCCCCGCGCCAATATTCAACTCCAGCTTGGTCACCGGCAGACCGCGCAAATTCAAATTCCCCTGACCCGCACCCATATCAATTTTCAGTTCCAGCGGCGCACCCGCCCCAAATCGCAAATTCCAGTCAGTGTCCTCATGCCGCGGATACCTAACATGAGAATGCGTCCCGTCATCCGAAATCTTCAGCTCGCCCTCACCGCCCGCCTGCAAATAATCCACCCGCGGTTCGCCAGCGCCATCCAGCCCATCAAATTTCGCGTCCATCAAATTCGCGCTTCCCGCGGAAATCGTCAGTTCTCCAGCCGACATCTCAATCTCCGCGCGCACTTTCTTCGCGCCTCCGAGTTCCAGGGTTTTCCAGGTGTGCCGCATCTCCGAAGAGTATCCCGCCGCACGCGAAAAGGATCGTCCATGCCACAGCAACGCCACCATGACCACCACAAATGCCAGCACCCCAATCGACAGTCCCGACGAATATCGTTGTGGGGAACCGCCCGCCCGCGTGTTATCCCAAATCTTCCCCAACCCCAAAAAAATTAAGATCAGCGGCCAATAGGTCCCCACCACGCGCCACGCATCAAACCCCGGCCTCCAGTTCGCGTACAAAAACAGCCCGCCAATCACAATCAACACTACGGGCCACACTACCGACCGCACCGGCAGCGGCCGGCGACCTTGTCCAGGATTCGTGTCCAAGCTCGGATTGCTAGCCATTTCACACCCTCCCACTCTCTACTACGCACCAAAACAAAATAAAGTTCATCCCAACGCCTTCGACGAGCATTTGTAGCGGACAGTCCCGCAGCGCGGAGGGCTGAATACGTTTCGCACCCGTCGATTCGGTGCCTTCGGCCGATATGTTACAGTGCCTCCAGCGACCAACAAAGGTAGACCGGCGAAGAGAACGTAATCCGCTAATGCCCCACTTCCACCGCATCTTCTGGATCGTCCTTGACAGCGTTGGCATTGGCGCGCTCCCCGACGCCGCCGACTATGGCGATGTTGGCCGCAACACCTTAGGACACATCGCCGAATCCCGCCCGCTCCACATTCCTACCCTTGTCAGCCTGGGCCTAGCCAACATCGCTCCCCTAAAAAATCTGACGCCAACGAAAAACCCCAAAGCGGCCTACGGCAAATGCGCCACCCACTCCCCGGGCAAAGATACCACCACCGGCCACTGGGAAATGGCAGGCGTCTGGCTCGACCGAGCTTTTCCAACCTACCCGCACGGCTTCCCGCCGGAAATCATCGCGGAGTTTGAAAAACAGATCGGCCGCAAAACCATCGGTAACAAACCCGCCTCCGGCACAGAAATTCTCAAAGAACTGGGCGCCGAACATTTCCGCACCGGCCAGCCCATCGTCTACACTTCCGGCGACAGCGTCTTCCAAATCGCCGCCCACGAAGAAATAATCCCCATCGCCCAGCTTTACAAAATGTGTGAGATCGCCCGCAAACTCCTCGACGGACCAAACAAAGTGGGCCGCGTAATCGCTCGCCCTTTCACCGGCGCACCTGGAAATTTCACGCGCACGCCGCGCCGCCACGACTACGCCGTAGAACCACCCAAGCCGATGCTTATTGACGTCCTGGCGGAGGAAAAAATTCCCGTCCACGGCATAGGGAAAATCCACGACATTTACAACGGCCGAGGCCTTCAAGACTACGTCACCACAATTAATAACGCCGACGGCATGCAAAAAATAACCGCCGCGCTCGATACGCATCCGGCCGGGCTGATTTTCTGCAATCTGGTCGACTTCGACATGCTGTACGGCCACCGTAAGGATGTAGAAGGCTTCGCAAAGTCTTTGGAAGAATTCGACCAGGCTCTGACCCAATTCCTCCCCCTACTAAGCTCGCAGGATCTACTGATCATCACCGCCGATCACGGCTGCGACCCCGACCTCCGCTGGCCTACCACTGACCACTCCCGAGAATACGTGCCCGTTCTAGCGTATTTGCCGCGAGACGCAGGAGCCGCTACAAATCCGAATGCGACAGATCCAACTCTCAACATAAATCTAGGCACCCGCGACACGCTCTCCGACCTGGGCCAAACCGTCGCCGAAAACTTCGCCACAAAAATCCCCCAAGGAACAAGCTTTCTGCCAACGTTAGTAGCAGGGAGCTACTGAGGCGAGCGCTTTTCCGAGGTGGACGATGCGGTGTGGTATTCGCGCAAATGACAGTGCAATGCAAAGAACCTTCCCGAATTCGCGCCCGGGGAGGATTCATAGCATTCAAATTTATAGCTTTTGACTTGCTAACTGTGTTTTCAGAAGGTCAAGCCAAGCGACATCTGAATCTGCCGGGCGCTGCCAATGGTCTTGTTCACGTTACCCAATCCTTGCGGGCAATTGTAAAAGCCGTTCGAAGCACTCGATGTTCCGCAGCCAGTGGGCAACACTCCCGCCGCGGAGGGCAGAGCAGTGGGAAATCCGTCGTAATACTGGTTCTGCGTCACATCGTCGATGGGCACGTCGAAGCTCGGCGTGTTGAACACGTTGAAAACGTCGAACGAGTACCTCAACTGGAACCGCTCATTCAGTTTGGTAAGCTTCACGATGGATACGTCCATGCGCTTTTGCCAGGACTGCCGGAAAATATTGCGCTGCCCGGTCGTAAATCCGGTCTCGAATGGATCGTTCATCGGGATGGCTCCATTCAATGCCCCAGGTGCGAGCAGAGGAAGCGTAAAGCATGCCGCGTTCAGCGCGGGAAGGCCCGGCGTCGCTCCATTGTTGCCTGTCACCGCCGACTTCGGCGTGCAGCCCGGAGCCAAGGGCACGATCGGGTTTGTGATCCCGTCCGACACGCCATAGTACGCGCTGCCCACCGCGCCGCTGTAATCGATCACGCTGAAAGGCTGTCCGCTTTGGTAGATTGCCAGCCCTTCAATCGCCCAGCCGTTGGTGAATTTCCCTTCCAGCGAGGAATCGGCGGTGAATTTCGGGATTTGATAAACGTAGTTGAAGTTAAACACATGCGTGCGGTCAAAATCCGATGACCCGTAACCACTGTGCAGGTTCAGAGGATTGTTGCCGTTGTAGAAAAGTCCCAGTGCGCTCTGCTCGTCGGTCGAGTGCGAGTACGTATACGAAAAACCCACCGCCAGTCCGTGACTCATGCGTTTTTCGATGTGCGTCTGCAGCGCGTTATACGCCGAAATGCCCGCTGCGCTGTAGCTTTCCGACTCCGAGGAATAACCGACGTAGGGAACCCGTAAGTCGATGTTCCCGCCTTCGTACGTATTCAGGTACGGCCCCGCCGGCGCTCCGGTCAGCGGGTTATTCGGCAGTTCGATGGGGCTAAACGTATTGGGATCAAGAATCTGATAACCGTAGGAATAAATCTGGCCATGAATTGGATTGCTCGGCGAGGCAATTTGCGCCTGGTTAAAGGGCACTGGAATTACGAGATGACGCCCCAGGTTCCCAACGTATCCGATTTGAATCGAAAGATCGCTGCGTGGCTGCCACTGGATATCCAAGGTGTTGTTGATGGTGTACGGGAGTTTATTCGTGCGGTTGTAGACACCAAACGAGAAAAGTTGCGCTCCGCTCTCGATGGCTGCGGCGCTCGGAAGGTAGTTGATGATGTCTGAGGCTTTGCCGCTCGGGGCTGGCTGCAGCGACGGTCCCCAGGGAGACGAAAGGGAGCCACCGGCGCCACCGGGAGTGGTAGCAGTGGCCGTATTGCAGGTCGGAATGTAATCTTGGTAGTAGGTGCCAATGTCTGTGCACAACTGCGAATTGACATACGGCGGTGTCTGGTTGAATCCGAAAGGCCCGCCCGTGATCACGCCGGCAGCAAATCCCGGTGATAGATAGGTGAAAAGTTCGCCGCGATCGTAGTAAAGGCCCGTGCCTGCTCGCACCACGATTTTGTTGTGAAATATACCCGGGCTCCATGCCACGCCCAAGCGTGGTGCAAATCCCCACTGACGCCCCGTCAACGTGGTGTCGCTCGCTCCGTTCTGTCCGGCCGTGACGAAGCCCGTCGAAGTGACCGTCCCGCTCGTGTCGTCATACGAGTACTGCGAGGGATCGAAGTTATAAATACGGTTATCCTTTTCCGTGAACCCGCCGTTCCAGTCGTAGCGCACTCCCAGCGTCACACTCAGGTTCGGACGCAACTGAAATTTGTCCTGAAGGTACGCCCCGGAAGAGCCGGCGCGCAGATAGCGGTTCGCATCGCCCTGCAGATACGCCGTGGTGACGTAGCCGTCGACCGTGTACGGCGTAACCAACCCTTGCAGAAATTGTGAGAAATCTGCCGTCCCGATGATTCCCTGGTTGGTTCTTTCGTCGCGTGTGTTCAGCTGGGTGTACGCATAGCTGGCGCCGAACGTGAACGTATGTTTGCCCAGTGTCCAAATCGCGTTCGCGGACGGCATGAAGCGGTTCTGGAACACTCCAGTAAATGCGCCCTGCGCCGCCGCGCCCTCACCGATCGTCAACGCCGCATTGGAAATGTAATCGCCCTGGGCTCCCCCGGTATTGTAAGCAGCCTCATTGCCAAAATCATCCACGATGGATATGCCCGGGAAAATGTTCGAGCCGAACGTGTTGATACCGAGCGAGGATGGCGAAAACGGCTGCGAGACCGTGCTGTAAACTTTCTCGCGTATAAATCCGAACGCTTCCGTCAAGCTCAGATTCGGCTTCAGCGATTGCGTATTGCTGATAGAGACTACTTGGCTTCCCGCATCCAGATGCTGGTCAAATCCCGCAACGCTGGAGTATGCGTACGGCGCAATGGTGGGATCGTGCTGATAATAATACTTCAGCGCCACCGTATCTTTAGAAGTCGCGTTCCAATCGAGATCCGCAACTGCCTGATTCGCCGTAAATAGCGCGGTGCCGGGAATGATAGCGTTCTCCGGAAAATTTACCGTCGGAGTATTGCCGTCCGCCGAAGGGATCAGAAACTGCCCGTTGGGGAGCTTGTAGTTCAGCAGGGCATACGCGACGGGACTTATATCGCCAGCAGTCGTACCAACCACCGGATTGGTCATTGCCGCAGCCGGAAAGTTGCACGGGTAGGGCGTGCCCATGGACGAGCAACTCGAGCCATCCAGGTTGTTGTTGACCACCGCAGCCAGCGCCGCCGGGCTCCGATCATCTGTAAGACCGGCCGGAACCGTGGCACGCGACAATCCGATTTCCGAATCCGAGCTGTGGATGTGCTGAAAGCTCGCGAACCCAAACAGCTTGTCCTTGATGAGTGCGCCGCCCACGGCACCGCCCGCGTCGTAGCGATGCAGGCCGGGATTTTTTTCGCTTTGTGTGATATTTGGGTCCGCATTGTAGAAGAAGGGGTCCGCGTTCAGCGCGTTCGTTCCGCGGTGCGCGTAAGCGGTGCCATGCAGGCTGTTGGAGCCCGAGGCCGTGCTCATGTCGATGTGCGCGCCGCTTGTCGAACCTTGCTGGGCGTCGTACATGCTTGTGTTCACGCGCAATTCCTGAATCGATTCCGGCGCCGGAGTCGGCAGCGCCTGGCCAATCGCCAAGTATGGCGACGCAGTGCTTTGGATTTCCGCCGCGCTGGTGCTCGCAGCGCCGCTAACCCCAGTATTATTGACCACGCGGGCTGAGGCTACCGAACTCGTGCTCTTGCCGTTGAATAAATTGCTGGCATCCACGCCGTTCAGCAAAAAAGAATTACTGGTATCGCGCTGCCCATTCGCCCAGATCGGCTGGTTGCCAAGCCCCGCGTTCGCACCCGTGCCGCTCGGGAGTTCCGCGTTCACGCCCGGCGACAAAATCGCTAGCCCGGTAAAGCTTCCGGTCGGCAGTGGAACATCTAGAATCTGATCTTTTTCCAGAATGTATCCGTTGGTGGTGTCCACCGCATTCAGCAGTGGATTCGCTTCCACGGTAACGGTGGTTCCCACTTGTCCAACTTTTAGCGTCACGTTCAGGGTCGCGGTGCGATCTGCTTGTACCGTGATTGAAGGAATTTTCTGCGTCTCGAATCCGTCGTGCGTGAACACTAGCGTATATGTACCAATAGGTAAACTCACAAAATCATAAACTCCGCTGTCATTGGCGTTTAGCGTGCGCGTCAATTTGGTCTGATTGTTGACCAGCGTGATCGAGGTGTCGGGGACCGAGGCCCCGGAAGTGTCCGTCACTGTTCCGGTGATGCCGCCGAGAGTCTGTTGTGAGTGCAATTCAGGACTGAATGCGAAGGAGGCGAAGCAGATCAATATTGCGCTACAAAAAAAATACGATTTCGAGCTTTTCATCATGCCGTGCTTTCTCCTGAAATAATAGACCTACACCCGGCTCGGAGTTTGGCGCCACAATAATGCAATTGCAAACCTTTGTAAAATGGTTGGACACCCGACCCAGCCCCGACGCACGGACAAGAAAATTATTGCCATGAAGCTATTGCAGGTTGGGCCGGAACCGAAGCGAATTCTTTCGCTATTACAGATTTGTTTTTTCTATCTGTGGAATTCTATTTTCAGCGTCAGGGGCGTATTGGAATGCGTGAAGGTAGAGAGGCGACGGCTAAGTTTGCGGAGGCTGCGACTTTTGGTTTCGGGCGTTCCAGAAGAACCACGCGAGTCCCGCGGCCAGATAAATCAAATAAATGTAGGGCAATTTGCCGTACGGCCCTTCCGGCACCGGGTACAAATTGCCAATCAGCGCCAGCACCATGGCGGTAGCCGCCAGCCACGGCAGAATCTCCGCGCCGGGACGAAACACTCCGTGCCCGCGCAAATATTTCGGCAGGGACAGACAAACCAATCCATACGCCACGATAAATCCGTAGGTCGCCAAGGCTCCCAGCCATCCGTAGATATCCAATCCGCCGGCGCCGCGCGCGGCCAGCACCGCCACCGGCGCGACCGCAGCAATTCCGGTGACCAGAATCGCGTGCCCAGGCGTCTCGTTGCGCGAGTGCGTGCGGCGCAAACCGCCGTGCGCAAGGCCGTTGTGCGCCATCAGCAGGAGCACGCGTGCCGCTGCGGTGATGCACGCCAGCGTCGCAGCGAACATGCTGATCATCGCGCCGATGTCGATGACCAGTCCGAAAATCGGCACGCCGCCGATGTCCGCGAGCACATGCATAGGCGCCTGGCTGGTGCCCAGATCTTGCCCAGCGATGTGAAACGCCAGTACCTCCGTGTAGGCGCACAACACGAAAATTGCGCCCGCCAGCAACGCGCTCTGAATTACGGCGCGCGGAATGGTCTTCAGCGGATCGCGCGCTTCCGCCCCCAGCGTGGTGGCGCTCTCAAATCCCACGAAACTAAATAGCGCGAGCACGAGACCCAAGCGCAGGCCGCTGCCGGTCATGGCGTGCAAATGCAACTGCTCGGTGTCGAGATGCGGTCCGTGGCGGACGAGCACCAGCACCACGACTAAAAGGATCATCGCGACGGAGATGCCTTCGATCCAGAGCATAATTCGCGCGGAAACTTTCACGTCGCGCCAGGCGATAAGCATGGAAATGGCGGTGACGAGCAGCGAAAGAAAAACGGCGGAGGCGAAGTGTCCGGTCAGATCCTGCACCAGCAAATTCGCGTAATGAAAAAAACCGGCGATGACGCTGCTGCCGGTGGCTACATAGGCAAGCAAGAGGCTCCAGGCGGCGGTGGCGCCGAGCCACGGCGGAAGAATTTCGCTGGCGTAGGTGTACAGCGAACCGGGGGAGGAGGAGTAGCGCGCAAATTGCGCGATGCACAAGGCCACGAGGAGTATGGCGATGGTCGCGAGCGCGTAGGCAAGCCACGTGCCATTGCCGGCCAGGGCGCACACCAGCGGAATGGTGGCTGCGGGTGTAGCGGTGGGAGCAATGGTCGAAACGGATTGTGCCAGGGTTTCCAGCGGCGAGAGCACGTTGCGGCGTAGGCCGTAGCCTGATGTTGAGGGACACCGCGGTGGCACAGTCTCCATTTACGGACGGTCCTCGTTTCGCCGGCGATGGTGAATAAAAGTGTTTCACCATACAAGCGAAGCGCGTTTGGTGCAAGGGGTAGTGCGGTGGGTCGCTCGCGAGGGATGCTTTCGCCGCGTTTCAGAATGCATATCGCAATGCGAATTCCGCTGTGCTGCCGTCGAAATCCTGGATGGGAATGGGCGCTAGTCCGGCGATGGCATTGGAGGCTTGGCCTCTGCCGTTGTAGCCGTAATAGTTCCAGGTCATGCGATAACTTAGACCTTTGTACAGGTCGAAAATTGCGCGTACATAGGGCTTCTCGTAATTGAACGCCAGGGTGCCGGGCACCTGTAGGGCGTCGGTGCCAAGCGTGCTGCCCCCAACGAAGGTTCCCGCGTAGCCGAGGCCCAGGGTGACGCGTTTCGTGGGCTTAAACATCACGTCGGCGTAGGCGAAATGCTGTCTGCTGGAGTACGCCCCCAAGCCGGAATTCGCGGCTGGAGCGTACCCCAAACTGGCAGGGCACTGGGTGACGGGTGCGGGGCCGTTGGCGTTGGCGTAGTAACAGATTTGCGCGGCGTTGTAGATGTTCGTGTAGGTGTAGCCGAGGTTGAAGAAAAATTTTGCGCTGGGCATGAGCGTGGTAACGAAACCGTAGCTGCGGCCATGCTCGATATCGTTTACGGTGGCGACATTGTCGCGATTTTCGTGGATGTCCACGGCGCCGTCGAAGTTGATCCAGGTGCGCGGTTTGTAGGTGGCGTGAATTTTGTAGCTTTGCACTTCGCGCGGACCGATGCGCGTGAAGGAGTAGTCGTTGGAACCGAACTCGAAGTCCGCAGTGAGGCGCAACGCATCGATCGGCCGGGCCGTGAAGCCGAGCAGCGCAGTGTTTTCGTGGATTTCCGTGATGTTGCGGGAGATGTCATTTCCCGCCGCTGGACCGGTGAACGTCAGGGCGATGAGATCGCCGGTGGCGGGATCGACGGTTGGGGTGCAGGCCGTGGGCACGGCGCAGGCGCCACGCGCGGCGAGAAAATCGTTCGCTGGCGTGCCGGTGGCGCCTCCCGCGAAATAAGTTTCTCCGGAGTAGAAGGTGGCGCTGAAATCGGCGATAGTGCGATCGGTGTACACATAACCGATGCGTGCAGTGAGCCGGCTGGTAACGTCGTATTGCAATTGCACGGTGTTTGAGCGGATGTTCTGGCCCAGGAAACTTGACGTTGGGCCGTTGATTGCGTCGGCGGCTGAACTCGCGGTGTGAGCGGGACAGGTGGCCGCGGTGTACGGCGGAGGACAGAGGGACAGAAACGTCGCTGCAGTGAATACCGACTGCGGTTGTGCCAGGCCTGCTAGTCCCGGCTGCATTTGCCCGAAAATATTTGTTTCTGAGGTGTCCCAGAGGCCGGGAGTGCGCCAGTTGTCGTAACGAAAAGAATCGAGAATGCGAAGTTTTTCGGTGATGGAATAAACTCCCGACCAATCTGCGTTTGCCGAAAATCGTTTGGCGTCGGCTGGGCCGCCCGCAGTGCTGCCCCGCGAACCACTTCGCGCAGTGAAGTCGTTTACGATCTCGCTGAAGTCCGGGACCGAGTTGTTGGCCGTGCTGTAACCGATGGAGCCCTCGGTCTCAAAATTCGTAAAATAATTGGACTGGAAGCGTAATCGCTCCGTAGGCATAAAATTTCTTGGATTGCTGGCCTGGCTGTAAGAAAGGTATCCGTTGCAGCTGGGATTGACGATGTTTGGCGCGGTAGCGATGGGCGCAGCACAAGGCAGAATCTCAACCGGTCCGAGAGTGCTCCAGATGATACCGAGGTCGACGGGCGTGCCATTGGCAAGTTGGAAGCCGGTATCTTGCGGGTTGTCGGCGACCACGTTGTTCTGTTTGTAGTAGCTCAGAAACTGGTCGTAAGAAATTGTCGTTCTTGGCAGGATGCGAAAATCTACCCCGGCGCGGTAGGAATTGGTCGTAAAGCTGTAGGTTTCGTTGAATTGGGGAATGGTGCCGCCGTCGGTGGTAAAGAAGCCGGGGCCTTCGTCGCGATCGTGGGAAAAACCCAGGCGGAAGCGAATGCGTGACCGCGGTAGGAGCGTCAAATTGTAATCTTGCATGCGGCGGACCAGGTCCAGCGCATGCGGCGAGTTTGTAATCGCTGTCTCAGGCGTCGAAGTAGAGGGGTTTAGCGGATTGGCGAGCAGGTTGTAGTCCCAGAAGTTTTTGTCGCGGCGGAACACTACGCGAAAATCGTAAATTTTGTTTTTCTCAATGCGCAAGCGGGTGACGTCGTTTGGATCGCCACCGTAGCCGAAGTTGCTGAAGCTGAGATTATCGAACAGGAACCCATTATGATTTAGCGAGCGCATATCCAGTGTGTAATCGAAGAGCCGAATGCCCGAGCCGAGATTTATGAAGGTATCGTAGGTGGCGATGTTGCCGTTGATATCCGTAGTGCGGTAGCCCGCCTCGATGGACTGCTGAATATTGTAGTTTCCTGAATCCATCCCTTTCGTTTCTTCCGTGGCCGTCTGTGCCTGGGACAACGGAGAAAAAACTGCGAGGGCCACGACGACCACGACCACCAGAAGCAAAAAACCAAGCCCGCGAGCCGTCGGATGATACTTCATCGTTGTTGTCCCGCCGTCCGCGGCTGGCAATGTTATGGCGGCCCCATCTGGAAACTGTTTTTCCTGCGATGTGATGATAGATTTCATGGAGCTCTTCACTTGAAAAACGTCGGGTCGAAGTTGGAGCCGTGAACCTGGCTGTGGCACAGCGTGCAGGACTTGAAGAACGTTTCTTGGCTGTGAAACGAAGGCGTACCCGGTGCGCTCCCGGTTTTCCCGTTGGGTGCGGAATTCGTGTGACATTGCAGGCAGAGCAGATTGACGTTGCTCACGCGCAGCATGTGGACATTCGCGCCGCCGTGCGGAAGATGGCACGAGGTGCAGCCCTCGATTTTCACGGGTTCGTGTTCGAAGACAAAAGGTCCCTGCTTGTCGGTGTGACAGGTGAAACAGACGGCGTCCTGTGTTGACGAGGTGCGTACCTGTTTTGGCCCAACGGCGCCATGGGGATTGTGGCAATCGGTGCACTGCACCAACCCTTCGTTCACGCGATGGTGAAACGGCATTTCAAACTCGGCTTTGCGCTGCAGATGGCAGGAGTAACAGAGCTGAGGCTGCGCTTTCGCCAAAAGAAATTCTTTGGTTTCGGAGTGATGAGGCGAATGGCAGGAGATGCAACTCACATTGTTCCGTGTGTGGATGGAGTTGATGGCGTTCATGTGCTGCGGGCCGCCGGCGTGGCAGGTCATGCAGCGCGCGTTGATTTCCTTGGTCGAAGCGTTCTTAAACGTAAAGATTTTGCTTACATCGCCGCCACCGGCCACGTGCGCCGCGCCCGCGCCGTGGCAGCCCTCACAACCCTGGTGCGATGGACCGCCTTTCGTGTCGAGAGTGGTCTGCCAATGCGGCGTTTTAGCCCAGTTGTCGTAAATTTTCTCGTGGCAGGTCTTGCAGGTTTCCGCTCCCACATACTCAGAACCTTCCGCCGCCGGCGCATTTGACGCAGGACTGATGGCTGCCGGTTTACTGGCTAGCGGTGTGCTAGGCGCGGTTGCGGGTGATTGTGGGCCCGTGTCGGCGACCTGCGGAGGGACTTGGCCGAGCGTAATGGCGACAGCGAAGAAAAGCGAGAGTACCGAGACTACAAACACGCGGGAGGCCCTGTAATTGGTCAGCATCAGCACGCTCGCTCGGTACCTCCGATTCAGCATGTATGCGCCACGAAAGTACTCAATCCTACACAGCTGCTGAGCTTGAATACTGTGCAATATTGCACAGTATTTTGAATTTCACACAGCATAAGAGGAAAGTACTTGGATAAGTTCCCGGCTCTACGGAACAATGACTGCCGAGCCCTCCGCAGTTTCTTCTTTAACGGCCAGCAGAGCCTTGCCGGCATCTGCGAGCGTAAACACCACAACCAGCGGCCGAATCTTTAAATCGTGTGCGATCTTTAAAAAGTCACGCGCATCCTGGCGCGTCATATTCGCAACGCTACGAATCTGCCGCTCGCCCCAAAGCAATTTGTCGTAATCAAAAGCTGGCATCTGGTCCAAATGAACGGCATTGATGGCCACCACTCCGCCTTTGCGTAAACTCGCCAAGGCGCTTACGACCACCTTTCCACTGGGAGCGAAGGTGATGGCGCGGTCGAGTTCAACCGGAGGCTTCTGATCTTCTTTCCCAACCCACGTCGCACCCGCCGCACGCGCGTGTTTGCGATGGGATTCACCTCTGGTCACCACATAAACTTCGCATTTCCACGATTGCAAAATGGCGAGCGCTAAACTCGCGGAGCTGCCAAATCCAAACAGTCCCACGCGCTCGGCCGGCGCCACTCCCGCAACGCGTAAACTTCGAAAACCGATAATTCCAGCGCACAGCAAGGGAGCTGCGTGCACGTTATCCAAGCCAGCAGGCAACGGATACACGAAATCCGAGCGTACCAACACGAATTCGGCATAGCCGCCGTCTATCGTGTATCCAGTAAAGATTGGGTGGTCACACAGATTTTCCATTTCGTGCCGGCAGTACCAGCAATCGCCATCGACACCGCCCATCCAGGAAACGCCGACACGCGTTTTGAGCGGTAATTCCGCCGTCGCACCCTCGACCACCTCACCTACGATTTGGTGGCCAGGAATGAGTTGCGATTTCAGCGGCGGTAAATCTCCTTCCACGATATGCAAGTCCGTACGACAAACCCCACACGCGACCACGCGCAACAGAATGCTACCGGCTCCCGCTTGCGGACGAGGAACATCTTCAATCTTGAGAAATTCGGCCGCTTTATGCGCCGAGCTAAAAATGCCAGCTTTCATTTTTTGCCGTCCTCGGGACCTGCGGTCACCGCAGATCGGTGTTCTGTCCATGTCCAACTTTTGAGCGCAGCGCCAGCGGCCTGTTAGCCCGAACGGACGAGCACGTATCGATAGGATGCAAGAATCCCCCTAAAGTGCTCCCTGAACTCCGCGACACCGTTCATAGAAGATTATAGCTGCGTAGATATTTCCATCAGTCACATATTGAATACGAGGGTCGGCGACAACGCTTTTGCAATCCTGGATGCTAATCATGTCGAGAAAGGTTCCACGATTCCCGGCGTCGTGAAGCCCCGGGGAAGGAACTGCGCGAACAAACTGGAGTGCGGGATTTAATTCGCTCAACGCGATGAGGATACCCAAATACTTTACTTTGGCGGTCCGTGCCCCGTCTCTTGGTTACTTATAAGAATGTGGGTCAAAATCAATAGTCAACATTTTACGGACGCTGATAGGATTAGTGAGAACATTGTCAGTGCCTTGGGCGGCTGAGGCAGTGTTCACACCCTCCTCTCGCGGATTGTTTTTCCGCTCTTTAGCTGCATCACAGTCTTCCCCCTCCAAAAAGTCTAGTGCGTGTGCGGTGTTTGCGATTCTGCAAATTCCCCGCGCGGTAGCCCAGGCACCATCCGGACGTTTCTCGGAGCCGTCGGGAACCAAGTGGCTCGGAGTATTCGAAATCGGGAAGGGAATCGCGCCTCTTGACTGGCAAACCAAATCTCGGAGGTGAGCGCACGTCAGCGGAAACATCGCGAGCGGATCACAAAGCTGTCCAGACTAAAGTGGAACAAGTGGGTGAGACTGAGGATCTATCGGCCTTGCTCTCTCTCGCTGCCCTGAATTTGGAAACCTACAAGGAATTCTCCCCGAGTCGAAACAGGATTCGCCGAGCATTCGAAGAAACGCCCTCCCCTGTGTCACCGGAGCCATCCAAACACACCAGAGCGCACCGCGGCACGCGACAATGGAATACCCGATACGGATCGCGTTGGTCCGTTCTCGCAGGATTATCGCCGGACAACATTGGCCGCTCCCGCACACTCGCCCAGGCCCTCGCGGAACGCCTGACATCGCCGCTTCTGTTGATCTCTTCGCTCAGTGGCGGCGTTGGTAAAACCACAATCATCGCGACTCTAGCCCGATGCCTGGCGATGCAACACGAGCGCGTGGTGCTGATGGAAACCAGCGAAGGCTCATTGTTGCCGTTCCATTTCGGCGCCACGCGCTTGGGTGTCGGCGCGTCGGAAAACTTCGTCATACCCAATTCTAGTGGAGCCGTACAACTGTTCAACGTTGCTTCGCTGCAAAATTCGGACGGTGAGGACGACCGGCCCCAACGCGATTCGGTTCAGCACGATTTCGTGTCTGCATTGGTTCAAGCCGCGGAAAAAGCCGACCGCCTGTTCGTGTCACCTACTGGCTACTGGCCGCGGTTCCGGCGCTCTGCAGGGAGTTGGCCAGTCGACTCGCGGTTGTTATGTTCAATCCGTTTTATACCCCGTCAGTTATATTGTCGCGGGACCTCTGTCAGTTCAGCGACTCCCTAAGATATTGCGAAGATTACTATACAAATGCGATGGCGCTTTTCAAGGCGAAAAAAATTGTCCTTTCACGCCGACATTCGTGTTCTCTTTCGAGGCGACCGGGTTCTGGCCAAGGCGAGTCAGCCAATACGCGGGAGATGTTACGCGGGGAACTAAGCACGAGGCGGGCGATGCTATCGTCTAAGGGCGTCCCCCTTTTCTATAAGCTGTTCGTGCCGCTCGGGGTCTTATATCAATTTACGAGAGCGTCCGTAAAGTGGATGGTCGGCGGATGGTGGCGGCGTAAGAGGCCGTATTTTTCTGATGCCAGGGTCTGATCGCCGCGAATCGAAGTCCCGAATGGCGATCCTGGGTGCCCGCGGCATTCCTGCGCGTTACGGCGGGTTCGAAACGTTCGCTGAGCAGTTGGCGGTCCGGCTAGTCGAGCGCGGCCACGAGGTCACGGTATTTTGCGAAGCCATCGAAGGAGCCAGTGAACAATACAAGGGCGTAAAACTTCGCCACGTGCCAACTCGCCCTTTAGGTCCACTCGTTACCCTCGTGTACGACGCGGAATGTTTGTGGCAGGCACGATCCAGTTTCGATGTGGTCTACATGCTGGGCTATGGCTCATCTGCGCTTTGCTGGCTGCCCCGACTATGGGGCACGCGGGTGTGGATCAACATGGATGGTCTGGAGTGGGCGCGGAGCAAATGGGGACCGGTTGCGCGTTGCTACTTGCGTTGGGCTGAGGCGATTGCAATGTGGACGCCAGATCGGATCATCGCAGATGCCGCTGCAATTCGGGCGAACTTGCAATCGCGTCACCGTAAGGTGCCCCCGTGCGACGTAATTCCTTACGGCGGCGACATAGCCGCCAGCGTGCGTCCTGAGAATCTGGATAGTCTCGGTTTGCATCCGGGATCGTATTATCTGGTCGTCTGCCGCTTTGAACCCGAGAACCATGTCCGTGAAATAATTGAAGGCTTCTTGAATTCCAGCACGCCGGCGCGGCTCGTGCTGGTTGGCGACCACACCCGCAAAAGCGCATACGTGCAATCCCTGGCCAGATTCAAGAGTGATCGCGTTCTATTCACTGGATCGATCTACGACACTTCAAGAATTCAGGCACTCCGGTATTTCTGTCGCGCCTACGTCCACGGACACAGCGTGGGAGGCACAAATCCGTCCCTGCTGGAAGCGATGGGCTGCGGCAACGTAGTAATTGCCAATGACAACCCATTCAATCGCGAGGTGCTTGGCTCTTCGGGTTTATTTTTCTCCAGCCCTGAGTCGGTCAGCGCCTGCATCGATTCCGTGGATCGCGGCGCCCCGGACATCGCAAGCTTGAAAGCAAAGGTTGTTGAACGCGTGAAGCAATTTTATACTTGGGATCGGATCACCGATCATTACTGTCAACTGATGCTGTTGGTGGATTCAAAATCGCGAAGCTGCGACGAAACGATTAACTGCGCGCCTCTTTACTCGACGCGTCCCCTCCCCTCTGACCGCACCAAATAGCTTCTCGTCCTGAAGTGCGAGTGAGCCGTCTGGATTTACATCCCCACTAAAGCTTCCGTTTCGCGTCATTTCCGTTACCGATCAAGAGGAGCGCCGGAATTTATGGCTTATCTGTCAGCGTTTATGCTCTGTACATGTCTATCCATGGTGTTCACGTGGTATGTGCGGAAGATTGCAAGCGCCAAAGGGTGGATGCAGGTTCCGAAGTCCGACAGGCATATGCATACCATGCCTGTGCCCAGGCTTGGCGGCGTAGCGATCTACCTTTCGTTTACGACGGTGGTGATTCTCGCTACGGTGATTCCGCGTTTATTCGGAATTGCGTCGCCGCTGGATGCCAAGGCAATGGTTGGCCTGCTTGGGCCGGCTTTGGTCGTTTTTCTTTTGGGGTTATTCGATGACGTACATCCGCTAAACCCATATTTGAAATTTGCCGTCCAGACCGTGGCCGCGATTTGGCTTTATGCCGGAGGATATGGGATTCACAATTTGGGGCTAATTTATGGCGGGCAAGTGCTTGGCTGGGTCTATTGTTTGCCGCTAACGATATTGTGGGTGCTGCTGATTACAAACGCGTTCAATCTGATTGATGGATTGGATGGGCTAGCCGCTGGCTCTGCGCTCTTCTCCACCATGGTCGTTTTTGTGATGTCCCTCATCGTGCCAAATCCGCTTATGGCTTTTCTTACGATTGCATTGGCGGGCGCTACGTTCGGTTTCCTGCGCTTCAATTTCCATCCCGCGACCATCTTTTTGGGCGACTCGGGAAGTCTGTTCATCGGATTCATGTTGGCGGCGCTGGCCCTTGCGGGATCGCAGAAGGCGCCGACAATCGTAGCGGTAGCAATTCCTATCGTTTCTTTGGGTCTTCCCATTCTCGATGTCACACTCGCTGTGGTACGCCGTTTTCTCGCGGGCAAACCCTTGTTCGACGGCGACAAACACCATATTCACCACAAACTGCTCATGCTCGGGTTGTCGCAGCGTGATGCCGTACTCCTTCTTTACGCCGTAACGGCGGGGTTTGGATTTCTAAGCTTGGTTTTGCTTCAGCAGCGAAGAGCCATCGCATCGGTCCTTGCCTTCGCGGGAATTGGTATTTTTCTTGGAGTGCAGCAACTGCGTTATCAGGAATTTGCAGAACTGCTTTCGGTGTTACAGGGTATGACTCGCCGTCGCCAAGTTTTGGCCAATCATGTGGCCATCCGCCAAGCCGCGGAAAAACTGAGACAGTGTCACGATCTCGGTTCGATGTGCCGGATTCTACAAGACACCCTCGAACCAATTGGATTTGACGCGATCCGTTTTGTGAAATGTGGCAAAAACGGTTTCTCGTCTTCTATCCTGCAACCGATGCGCTATCTGCCCGATGGAACTTGGCTTTTTTCTTGGTTCGCGCATGAAATAGCCGAAGCACCTTGGGAGCTAATACTGGAACTGGTCACCAACTCCTTAAATCGCTGGGGCTACCTTTCTTTAATCCGCATGTCCAATGAGCACCCCATCCCTCTGGACCTGAATATGTTGACCGCCGAGTTCCGTTGCTCTCTTTCCGGGGCGATCGAACGGGCCACTGCTTGTCTGGAAGACTTGGAAAAAGTCGCCGAGCACGAGGGGAATAAAAAGGCACGTGCGATCACGGCCGGAACCACGGTCGATTGAAGCCACAAAAATAAACCAACTTCCACATTTCTGATCGAATTAAGGTTAGGGGCGCCACGTTTTGGCGCTCTTTTTATTTGAAGTGCCAGAAGGATGGTCAACGATTCGGCCTTCGAGCGCCATCGCATTCTGATTGCCGATCTCAACATTCATAGCTGGGCCGGGTCTGCGATTGGTCGGCCTCGGCTCTCTGGCACAAGCCTTTTCTGTAGGAGTTGGGGATGAGTCAGTCGGGGTGAGGACTGCACCGCCTTTGATGTGGCGTCTTGGGCCCGCTTACGCTTAGATGTCAGGTGGGCGATGCGGAGGGCCGTCGAGTTCACCGGCGCCCGAAAGGGCGTACTCGGGAGTAATGTCCTGGGATGCGGTAGCTGCGACGTCGCCGACAACAATAGATTTAACGTCTGGCCGTTTTGGCAATAGGAGTTTAATTAAGAGGTGTACGGCGGAACATCGACTGCCTATGTGACATAGAAACCGAGAGTACCCATTCTGCTGCGCCGCTCCATCCAACGAGATAGCGAGTCCGTTGGAACACAAATCGGTGATAGATTGTGGAGCAGCCAGGAGAGATAATTTCGATCAGACGCGATGCGAAGTCCCGTGTTAACGCGAGAGGGGGGACGAGAGGATGAACGACAAAGAAGATGCAAAAAGCATTGAGCCTCGATCTAACGCGATCTCCAGGCGTGACCTAATAAAAGGTGTGATTGTTGGTGGCGTGGCAGTCTCCTCCGCAAGCTATCTATTCCGCGCTTCCACGTTGCTCGGCCAGTCTGCTCGCGGGGTGGGTGAAAGGCTCGTCACGATCGATGTGAACGGGCAGTTACGGCGGGCGGACGTCATGAGACAAGAAACGCTGGCCTGGACACTCCGCCACAAACTGGGGCTCACGGGGACGAAGCTGGGTTGCGACCGGGCCGAATGCGGGTCTTGTACCGTTCTTATCGACGATGTGCCGCATTATGCGTGCTCGGTGCTGACACACACCGTGCGTAACAGGAAGGTCTTGACCATCGAGGGGCTGGCGAGTCCAGAGGGAAATCTGCACCCGGTCCAGCAAGGCGTCATCGATGAACAGGGCTTCCAGTGCGCATTCTGCATGCCTGGCTTCATCATGGCGTCCGTAGGATTCCTCAAGACAAATCCAAATCCCACGCGCAGCGAACTGGCGTTCGGCGTTTCTGGAAACCTGTGCCGTTGCCAGGACTACGACAAGATTCTCACCGCGCTGATGCGCGGCGTGGAAAACATGCGGAGGGCCAGCAATGTCTGAGGAATCCGTGAAAAGGAAATCGGAGCCGGCCAAGGCCCCAGAACGGGTGTACGGCGTCGGACATAAACTGATCGGCAAGGATTACCCGACTCCCGACCTCTACGCCAAGGTCACGGGACTGGCGAAGTACGCCGAAGACTATCACGCGGACGGGATGCTCTTTTGCAAGCTGCTCCTCAGTCCTCTGCCACACGCCCGTGTGAAGCATGTCGATACGCGGGCGGCGCTCGCTATGCCCGGCGTGAAGGCGATTCTTATGGCGGATGAGCTTCCGCCGCCAGCCGATAGCCTCACCGACAACGGCACCGTAATCAAAGCCAATCCGAAAAGCGAGCGCGCACTTACGATGGAACCGCTGTATCAAGGCGAGCCGATTCTCGCTGTAGCCGCGGTTGACGAACTCACCGCGGCGGAAGCGATTGAAAAAATCCGTATCGATTTCGAGCCGCTTCCGTTTGTCATCGATCCACTCGAAACGCTGCGACCAAACGGGCCAAATCCCAGACTGGAAGGAAACATCTGGGTTCAGGCTCCGGCCGGCGTCGCTGCCGCGGGTGCGCCGCCACCAAGTCCTCCCCCGCCCACGATTGGCGAGCTCAAATGGACGAAGGAGGATTTCGCCAACGCCAAGGAAGGTCAATTGCCGATGGGCAAGACACCCGGCGAATGGTCCTACGGCGACCTCGGCGCAGCCTTCAAGAATGCCGTGCTCGTCCTGGACGAAACCTTCGTCACGCCAGATACCAGCCACCAGACGCTCGAAACCCGCACCGCCATGGCTTATTGGCAGAACGGCAAAGTCCACGTTTACACGGGCACGCAGAGCACAGCGCAGACGGTGCCGGCAATCGCGAGATGGTTGAACATCGATCCGGGCAACGTGGTTCTGATCAGTGAATACACGGGAGGGGGCTTCGGCAGCAAAATCACGGGCGGCGTGACGTTGGTTATTCCCGCGCTGCTTTCGAAGAAGGTCAACGCTCCCGTGATGATGCGCATCAGCCGCGAAGAAGAAACCTTCATAGGGCGTGCGCGGCCGAGCCTTATAGGCAGAATGAAAGTCGGTTTCTCCAAAGAGGGAAGAGTCATCGCCTTGGACATGTTTGTTATTTCCAACAACGGTCCGTACGACGCCAACGGTGATGTACCTTCGTCGGGCCGCATCGTTTCTCTGCTCTACCAGTGCGAAGCGATGCGCTGGCGTGGAGCGACGATGCTGACCAATACGCCGCCACGCAGCGCGCAAAGTTCGCCGGGCGGAATGCAGGGCATCGCGATTATGGAACCGGTCATCGCAAAAGCGGCGCGGAAACTTGGCTTGGATCAAGTGGCCATCCGGCGCATCAACTGTCCGGAGGGCAAAGCGCCGGTCGGACCCGTGATGCGCAGCGATGGCAAGCGGCCTTACGCAACGAGTGCCTTTCTCAAGGAAGCGCTCGACCGCGGCGCGGAGCAATTCAAGTGGAACGAGCGGGTGGCGCGCACTCCGAAACGAAGCGCCACGAAGGTGCGCGGCGTTGGGGTCTCGCTGAGTTGTTACGTCGGCGGCACGATCGGCTTCGATGGGCTGCTCGTCATCACGCCCGAAGGGCGTGTCCGGTTCCAGTCTGGGATCGGCAATCTCGGCACGGAGTCGGTGATGGACGTGCATCGCGCCGGTGCTGAGGTCCTGGGTGTTCCGTGGGAGAAGTGCGATATCACCTGGGGCGACACGGCGAAGAACTTGCCCTTCACCTGTGTCTCCGGTGGCAGCCAAACAACGCACGCCATGACGCGGGCCGCTTACGCAACGGCAATGGATGCAAAGAAAAAACTTCAGGAGATCGCGGCCAAAAGTCTTGGTGGCAAGCCAGAAAATTACGAGGTCGCGAACGAGCGCGTCTTCCGTAAGGGCGGTGGCGCCGGTATGACTTTGGGGCAGGCTGCGGCGAAAGCGATTCAACTTGGCGGCATCTACGACGGCCACGAGCCGTCGCCTGATCTCAACAAGTTGACGAAGGCCTCGATGGCGGCTCTGGCGGGGCAGGGTTTGGTGGCGGCTGCGAAGGACAACTATCCTCGCGACGGCCAAACATATTCTTACGTGGCAAGCTTCGCCGAAGTCGAAGTCGATATCGAAACAGGGAAATACTACATCGTGGATTTTCTCGCGTACGCCGACGTCGGCTCGGTGATTCACCCGCGGGCACTCGGCGGCCAAGTGCTCGGCCGCTCAGTTCTGGGGATAGGCCACGCGATCGGTCAGAAGTGGGTGTATGACCCGCACTACGGCGCCATGCTTTCGACGCGCTTCTATCAGAACAAGCCTCCAACGATTCTCGATGTTCCTGTGAATATGCAATGGGCGGCTTTGGATATTCCCGATCCGGAAACTCCGGTGGGGGCGCGTGGCGTCGGCGAGCCTCCGGTGGGTGGCGGCTGCGCCGCTATCCTGAACGCACTCTCGGATGCGCTCGGAGATGAAATTTTCCGTCGCGCACCTGTCAACGCCGACACCATCTTGACTTCGCTCGAATCCGGACGGCCCATGCAACATCCCTTGATGGCACACATTTAGTGGAGATGCGAAAGGAGAGCCTATGGCCGTAATTCGAGATGTCATGCCAGCTTTTGAGTTGTTGCAGCCAAGCTCTATTGCTGACGCGCAAAAGTTGCTCGAGCAGCAGGGGCGCGATGCCTGGGTGTTGGCCGGGGGCATGGATAGCTTCGACTGGCTGAAGGACCGCATCAAAAAACCAAAGCTGGTGGTTGATCTAAGCGGAATCACGGAGTTAAAGGGAATTCGTGCCACTTCCGACGGCATCGAGATAGGAGCGATGACCACGCTCACGGATGTAGTTCAGCATCCCCTTGTCAGAGAGAAGTACAAGGTGCTGGCGGAAAGCGCGGAATTGGTGGCCTCGCCGCAAATCCGCAACCAAGGCACCATCGGTGGCAACGTCTCTCAGGATGCTCGCTGTTGGTACTATCGTGCAGGTTGGCCCTGTTACCGTGCCGGGGGCAACGTCTGTTACGCCGACACACCCGAGGGCCGCAACCGCGAGCACGCGATCCTGCATGCGGAACGATGCGTGGCCGTGAATCCTTCGGACACCGCCCCGGCGTTCATCGCGATTGATGCCAAATTCGTGATCCGCACACCGAAGGGTGAGCGTGTGATCGATGCCGAGGACTACTTCATCGGTCCTGACATCGACATCACGAGTTTGCATGTCTTGAAACCGGGGGAACTTCTAACCGCCATTCGCATTCCGTCTGCGTGGGCCGGGGCGCAGTTCTATTTCGAGAAAGTGCGGGACCGGAACGTGTGGGACTTCCCACTGCTGAACGTGGCTTCCGCGATGGTGGTGTCGAACGGCGGCATCGACCGACTCCGCATAGCGGTGAACGGCGCGGCGGCGCGGCCTTTGCGTTTAAAGGCCGTCGAAGACGCTGTTCGTGGCAAGCCGGCAAATGCAGCGACCGGAGAAATGGCGGGGAAATTGGCTGTCCAAGGCGCCGTTCCGCTGCAATTCAACGCCTACAAGATCCCTCTGATGAGAAATCTGGTGAAGCGCGCGATCGGTGGCGTCGAGGAGGCTACGTGGACTTCCTAGAGTGGGCGAAGAGTCCGTGGGGGCAGAACGTTCCCATCCATATCGCTTGGTTTTTGATATGGGTCGCAGTCATCGCGGGATTTCTGTTTTTCATAGTACACGCTACCTATCTGCGTTATTTCGCAAAAACCAAGGAGTTTGCGAGCAGCGGTTCGCCATTGATTGCAGCGCGCATACCGGAACACGTACCCAGACACTCGATGACCGCGCGGCTGTTTCACTGGATTATGGCCGCTTCCATGTTCACACTGCTGTTTACTGCTTTCCTCCCAAAGGTCGGCTTCCGGTTCGACTGGGTCACCTATCACTGGATCGCGGGCTCTGTTCTGACGGTCTCCATCCTCTTTCATGTCATTCACGCGTCATTCTTCATGGACTTTTGGTCGATCTGGCCGGACAAAATTGACGTGCGGGACGCAGGTAGAAGAATTCTGCGTTTTATGGGGAAGCCTGCCCCTCCACCGGACAAATTCGCCAAATATCCCTTGGAGAACAAGCTCTACCACGGCGCCATCGTCGCCGCGGGCCTGTCTGCCATCGTCACTGGCGTGTTCATGATGTTCCGGGTGCGCACGATTTTCTTTCCCCGCAATCCGTATCGGTTCGGTGATATGACCTGGGGGATGATGTACGTCTTGCACGGGCTGGCGGGCGTTGGACTGATTGCGTTGATCATGGTGCATGTCTACTTCGGTTTTCGACCGGAGAAACGCGCCATTACCAAGTCGATGATCTTCGGCTGGATGAGCCGCGACTTTTATCTCAAAGAACACGATCCGCGGCGCTGGCCCGTAGAGGTTCCCAGTTCATCACCGACACCTGCAGGAGCAGAGCCAGAAGGCTTGAGAGATGCCGGCTGATATCTCTGAACACTGCAACACCATCGAAGAATGTTACGAGTTCATGCTGGCCTACGCGGCCCAAGGGCTTCCCAGTGACCAAGGCAGCAAGTCCGGCGGACAAATCCGCGAATACCTGGATCGTGCCGTGAAAGCGATATCGGGTCTCGCAGAAAGCTGCGCGACGGCGTCTAAACTAGGACGTTGGGAACCGTCCGAACGATACCAGGCATTTTTTCATGTGCTCGCTCGCGACGCTGGCGACTCGCTTGCCGCGATTGAACTGGTTTTGGCCCAACCCGCCATCAGCTCTCAATTGATCGACAATCTGAACGCGTCGATCCACCTCCGCGCTTTGCTCACGGATCTGTTCCTGCTGAGTGAGATTGTAGAGACACAACGAGCATCGGCAACCCCGCAGCTTTGAACCCGTAGAACCTCACCCTTCGGAAGGGCGTTCCGAGACGCTTGACGACGAATGGCAGTCAGACTTTTGGATGCTGACCGCACAGGGCCAATTGGGGTATTTCTATGACACAATGACAATAGAATCCGTGCCAAGCGCAAAGACCCAGGCCAGCAGCGAATATTCCCGAAGAATTGATCGGGTCATTGACTATCTTCGCGGGAATCTGCATCGCCCGGTGAAGCTAGGTGAGCTTGCTCATGTTGCTTGCTTCTCGGAATTTCACTTCCATCGGATTTTTAGAGCGGTTTCTGGCGAAACCCAAAATAATTTTACGAATCGGCTTCGTCTTGAAAAGGCTGCCCGTCTTCTTCGTTATTCCGACCAAAGCCTGACCGATATAGCCTTAGATTGTGGTTTTTCGTCATCGGCCGCGTTTTCACGTGCCTTCCGATCCGGCTACGACACTTCGCCAAGTCAGTTTCGAAAAAGCGGCGAGATCAAAAAGAGCAAGATTTGCAAAGAACTCTTCCCGGAAGAGGAATATGGTCTCCCCATGAGCGCGGAAGAAAAGAGAGCTGCTTTTCCAGTGAGATTGATCGACATTCCCGAAAGGCAAGTCGCCTATATTCGGGTTACGAATGCCTTCGAACTGGACAGAGTACTTGCCGCCTTCAAGACAGTGATCGAATGGGCCAAATCCCAGGATATTTTTTCGCAGGGAATTCTTTTCGGAATGACGCTAGACGATCCACACGTGACCCCAAAGCATCTTTATCGATATGAGGTCTGTCTTGCGTCGTCTGTTCCTTTCGAGTGCATGGAAGGAATGTCGAAATTGAAAATGCCACCCATGCGATACGCCGCCATCAAAGTTTCCGGCGATATCCATAAGGTAGCAACGGCTTGGGACTACCTTTACAGAGATTGGCTTATCAATAGTGTCCACGAGCCCGAGCATGCGCCAGCACTTGAGGTTTTCTTAGACAAAGAAAACGCGACGGATTGGTCGCATTTTGAATTGGAACTTTGCCTGCCGGTTCGGAAACTGGCAGCGATGAAAAGTTTGAACTCTGGGAGCCGAAAATCTGGGATGATCGAAATAAAGGGCAATAAACGAGTCACTGCGTAACGGAGGAACTTATGATCGACGGAATTGGCGGCGCTTTTCTGTTTTCTAACGATACAAAGAGATTGGCAGCTTGGTATCGCGATTGCCTCGGAATCGTTCCTCAGGGTGAAGATGCTGAGTGCAGTTCAATCTATGCGTCGTTCGAATATAGGGATCTTGCAAACCCGGAGATTAAGCGAACGATAGCGTGGGCGATCATGGCCACGGATCAAGACATCAAGGATAAGCCACGAACGGGTAAGATTAATTACACCGTGAAGAACATGGGAGAAGTCCTCAGCCATCTTAAGAGTAAAGGCGTGGCAATCGAAAAGACCGAGGAATATCCCTCCATGGGGATCTTTGCGTGGCTTAAAGATCCAGATGGCAATCACATCGAGCTTTGGGAGCCATCCAAGAGTGAATAGAAATAATCCCTAATTTGTGAAGTCCCAACGGCCGTCCTCCAGGCCCCCGCTCTCCGGCCCGCATTGCCAGGTCTTGCCGCCGCAAAGCAATTCACTTGCCTGCTTTCCTCCCTCCTCCACAAGCCGATGTTCGAAGATTCTTCTGCTCCGCAACGGCGGTGCAGGAGGACATGTCTGACACGAAATAGTCGCAAACGAGGACCGGATATCAGAGTGTGGGGTTGGGATTTTGGCGGAATTTTGCTCAAAACTCTGCCCGGGATGGGCAGTGAAATCCAAATCTGGCTGCGATGCCAGATACGGCGGCTCAGATTGCCGTAGAGGGTTTAGATAAGGGGTCAACGTGTTGGACCGCATATGTTGGATTCGTCTACCGTCGAACTTGCGCAGGTAGTCGGAGCCCATGGGCGAGGACAACGAGCAACGGCAGTCTGTCGATTGATTCCGCACAGATCATCTGGCCGGCACTCTCACATCGAGAGAATTCCGAGAGGAGCGAAAGATTCGTCCCGCGTTCGAGAGCATTGGCATCGGAGGCGTAGGCTGGCACACGTTCCGGCATACTGTCGGGACGCTGCTGGCAGAGATGGGGGAACATCAGTTAACCATCCGCGACTGCTTGCGTAACAGCAATCTGAGCGTGACGAACAAGTATTTGCAGGCGGCGTCTAACACCAAGCGCAACGCCCAGGACAAATTGGTTGAGGCAATTTCGCCGGTGGGAATTACGGGCAGGACCGCGAGGGAAGCGGTTGCACCCTAGTTGCACCCGAAAAAAGCAGCAGCCAAGCGGTAAGTCTTTAAAAAGAATGGCGGGGACGACGAGACTCGAACTCGCGACCTCTGCCGTGACAGTTAGCGGGTTATAAGTACTTTCAACGACATAGAAGAGCACGGACGGCGCCCGAAGTCATTGGAAGTACGTCGTAGACAACGTTATTGTGTATCGCCATGTGTATCGCGGATGTTCTGTGAATCGTACCGACCGGGCGGTTAACTTCCGCTTTGCCCGTTATCCAGCCGGAAGGGTCAGGGGCAGAGAAATTTCCGTTGCCCACTCAAAGATGACGGCCGTCGATACCCCGCTCACTTCCTCGGACTGTGCGAAGCAAGTTCGTTGTCCCACGCGGAGGTGTAGCGTATGATGCGCGAGTCACAAATCCCAATCAGAGATTCCCGGAAGACACCTCGAAATTCGTGCCTTAGGCGGAGGTGGGGGTCATGGTCATGCCCACGAATACGAGAAATTCGGCCCCATTCGCGGGAACGCCGCGAGTCGGAATCCTAGCGGCGCTCCTTGCCATCACTGCGCTCGGTCGGGTTCAGGCCCAGACGCGAAAATTTGAGCTGGGAGACGTGCAGAAAATCGTCGCCGTTTCCAGTCCGGCGATTTCGCCGGACGGAAAGTCCATCGCCATCATAGTGACCCGCGTGAATTGGGACGA